>Ga0075110_1000804_pt1 | contig 14182 bp, 18 predicted proteins | sample AntAceMetag02UK8_FD_69799 | JGI IMG/M metagenome (GOLD analysis project Ga0075110, IMG submission 69799) | Saline lake microbial communities from Ace Lake, Antarctica - Antarctic Ace Lake Metagenome 02UK8 | ecosystem: Environmental > Aquatic > Non-marine Saline and Alkaline > Saline | place... | reverse complement strand
AGCAAGATGGCTCAAAAACACTCGTATCATTTGTAGTCGGACTTCTTATCGGAGGTATGCTTGTCTGGGCATTTTCAGGTCCTACAGCTACCGCACCGACAGACCAAGCAACGACAGATGAGGCGACTGAAATGATTGAAGAAGCTACGGATGAATCAACTGACGCTAGCGAAACAGACGCAGACACCCCAGCAGTGGTAACTCTACCAGTTGGAAATGGGTCAATCATTGTCAACGATCAACCAGCGAGTGCAAGCATTGTGCTTGACCGCGCAACCTACCCAGTAAGTGAGGGTTGGATTGGCGTACGTGATTACAACAATGGACAGCTCGGGTTCATCCTTGGAGTAGTTCGCTTTAGTGAAGCTGGTGCTTTGGTACCAGAAAACATCATTCTGCAACGACCGACTCAAGTTGGTCAGGAGTACGCCGTAGTGGTGTTCACTGAGGATGGTGACAACACCTTCAACCCTGCTGGAGACGTGCAAGTCGACCAAATCTTCTCCACTTTTACCGCACAATAGTCAATACTTAGTATCAAAAACAGCTAAACAGCTTAGCCGTTTAGCTGTTTTTGTATAGCAGATTACGCCTTGTGCAGCTGCAGCAACCAGAAGTTACGTTTGTACTTTCTATCACCAACTGTAGTGTAATGGGTTTCTTTGGTTAGTTGATCGATAACAAAATAAGTTTGGTACACAGCACGAATATCGACTTCGGTAAAAACCCGCTCAACCAAACCCCAGTGTGGTTGTAGGTATGTATCAGGTTCCAGGCCAGCGTGTGCCAGCAACAACTGCTTGGCATTACTATCGCCATCTTTGCACAGCGCTCGGACGAACATCTGCCCACCAGACTTAAGTACCCGGGCTGATTCTTGGAGGTATACCATACGCTCAGGTGCTGAGAGTGAGTTAGATGAGGTGACATCAATAATCAAGTCAAACGCAGCATCGGGGAAATCATAGACCTGCCCGATAGAGCCCTCTGTAATACGCACTGAGCCAGCAACTGAACCAACACCGACCATAGCCTGCTCAATCCGCGCTCGAGCGGTCGCTACGGCGTTAGCGGCGATTTCTATACCCTCAACTATTGCTCCAAGCTCCGCCAGATAGAGGGCATTTTTACCTTCACCACTACCCAGGTCCAATACTCTAAGGTCTTGGAGTGGTACATCGCGACCCCGCAAGTCACGAACCTTGATGACTTGCTTGACCCACTGTAAAAAGGCCTTGGCTGGTTTAGTGCCAGTCATCAGTCTCCGGCGGGCGTATTCTTCTTCCCAAGCTTGCTTGGCTGATTTCATAGTGCGATTGTAGCAGGAAAATTCTGTTATACTACATCTATATGGCTGGATACACGTACAAATACAACCCGAACCGTTCTGCCGAGTGGAACTATGGTGGCGCAAAATGGAAATTATCGCGCTCCAAGATTGATTTTTTTATGGAGTGTCCACGCTGTTTTTGGTTGGACAATGTGTTAGGAACCAAACGACCAGGATTCCCATCGTTTAACCTCAACATTGCTGTCGATGAACTATTCAAAAAGGAATTTGATGTCTACCGCGCAGACCAAACTCCACACCCACTCATGGAGCAGTACGGCATCGATGCCGTGCCGTTTAAGCACCCTGACCTGGACACCTGGCGCGATCCGTTTGTCGCCATTATGCACCGACACGAACCAACGGACATGATGATCAGCGGGGGGGTCGACGATATCTGGGTGAATCCTGCCGGGAACCTCATCATCGTTGATTACAAAGCCACCTCTAAAGATGGTTCTATCACTAATTTGTCAGACAGTCCGTGGGACCAACAATACAAACGGCAGCTGGGTATCTACCGGTGGCTACTCGAAAAGAATGGTTTTAAAGTGGAAGACGTCGGGTATCTAGTCTACGCCAACGCCAGCAAAGCAGAGGCTGGTTTTAATGACACCTTGACCTTCGAAACCACTATCGTGCCCGTCACAACAGAGCTCGACTGGATTGAACCAACCCTACTAAAGATAAAGGCGTGTCTCGACAGCAAAGAAATACCCATTAGCGGTGACAGTTGTGAGTTTTGTCCGTACCGAGAAGCCTGCGGTAAAAAACTGTTAGTCATACACAAGGCCAATAAACTATAACTATGATAGATCCACACTACTACAATAATCGCTATATAAATGCAGTGGACACGCTAGCTGAAGCGAAGAAAGAGCTGGCGTTACTCGAAACACTGGAAGCACATGGCGAGTGTTACATAACAGCGGCTGACTCAGCGGAGCAAGAGAGATTTACAATCCAACAAACGGAAACAATCAGTAACCTTAAAACGCGTATTCCTGAGCTTGAGGTTGAGGTTGAAACACTTCGTAATAAAGCAGACGTCCCTTACTAAAGATGAAACAACAGTCACAGCTCAACACTAAAAATACTTTTAAAGACTTGGTCTTTGCGGTGGTGAAAAATATCCCAGCCGGGGAGGTAATGAGCTATAAAAGCGTCGCTATAACGGCCGGCTCACCAAAGGCAGCTAGGGCAGTGGCTAACTTAATGGCTAAGAATTTCGATCCGGATATTCCCTGCCACCGGGTAATCAGAAGTGACGAGAGACTAGGAGGCTACAACCGTGGTGGCACTGGTGTAAAAGCTGCATTACTCAAGCGTGAAGGTGTAGTATTATAAAATACCTATGTATACATTCAAAGTTGAGCAAGCCATTCAGGCGGCGGCGGTATTGCACCAAGACCATCAACGCAAAGGGGCGGTACCAATCCCGTATATTACTCATCTGGTCGCCGTCATGCTGATTTTGCGTGACTATACCAGTGATGAAGACACGTTGGTCGCGGCGCTCTTACATGACACCCTTGAGGATACCGACTACACAGCTGATGAGATGAAAATAGACTTTGGTGATGCCGTCACCACCATTGTCACCACCCTGACGGAACCTAAATTCGATCGGGAGCAAAAACTGACGTGGCGAGAGACTAAATTCCGTTACGCCAAACAAATCAAACACGGCCCACTGGCAGCTGTGCATATTGCCGCAGCTGACAAGTCTCACAATTTTCGCAGCATCGTCGAGGAATACCACGACGACCCAAACCGCTTTATGCAGGATTTTGGGAAAAATCTCGATGAACGCCTCGACGCGTACCAAACCATCGCCAATTCTATCAACAGCCGGCTCAAAGATGGTATAGTGCACGAATTCAACCACACTTTTGCCGCCTATAAACAATTCATCCTCAATGTCCAAACCAACAAAGAAGGGTAGCGCTTTCAATTATACCCCAAACTACAATCTACCCACATTGCCAAAAAAAATCCCCACCAAATGGGATATGACTGGTTTGTATTATACCTCTGTATCTGACCCGCAAATTGAAAAAGACGTTGTGGCCACAGAGAAGTTATACAAAAGCTTTGTAAAAAAGTACCAAGGATCTGACTTTACATCTAACCCAAAGACGCTCAAAGCTGCCCTACTGCAACTAAACACTCTCGAAGCCAATGGAATCAGCGGAAAACCCACCCGCTATTTGTCACTCCTGACAGCACTCAATGCTAACGACGAGGTGGCAACCAAACGACTAGCGCTCCTGGGTCAACGCCTCACCAAAGTTGGAAACAGTCTCTTATTTTTCGGGCTTGAACTGGCAAAAACTAACAAGGAAAACCAACGGCGGCTACTGAACGCACCTGAACTGACTGACTTTACTTATTATCTAAAAGGGGTGTTTGAAAATGCTAAGTACCAATTGACCGAACCAGAAGAAAAAATCATCCGGTTACTAGGCAATTGTTCATACAGCATGTGGGTTGATGCGACTGAGAAAATGATCAGTAACAAAAGTGTACCCTACAAAGGAAAAGAAATTCCAGTTAACGAAGCCCTCAACACAATCACCACTCTACCGTTTCAAGAGCAACAAACGTTCTGGGAAGCAACTATGAAAGTCGTCGCAACCCTGGATGAGGTGGTTGAACATGAACTGACTGCCATTTGTACACGAGTAAAAATCAGCGATGAACTCCGGGGCTATAAAAAGCCCTACAGCGCCTCAGTTATAGACAAAGAAGACGACGAAAAAAGTGTCGAAGCTCTCATTACGGCGGTCAGCACCAAGGGTTTTAACCTCAGTAAAAAATTCTATCAACACAAAGCCAAGTTGCATGGTTTGAAACAGATGGAGTACGGCCAACGCAATGCGGTACTAGGTTCGCCAGCAATCATTGACTTCGCCCAATCAACCGAGATCTGTCGTGATGTGTTCTACGGGGTTGACCCCCAGTACGGTGAGATTTTTGATAAAATCCTCACTAACGGGCAGATCGATGTCTACCCCAGAAAAGGTAAGGGCGGTGGCGCATTTATGTCGGCTGGTACCAACCAACCAACCCAAGTATTTCTCAATCATACCAACACAATCAACTCACTGGAAACCTACGCACATGAAATGGGACACGCTATCCACTCTGAGCGATCAAAAATCCAGCCAGTACACTACGACAGTTACTCACTCACAACAGCTGAGACGGCGAGTACCTTGTTTGAAGGATTGCTTTTTGATGCTGTGCTCGCACAATCAACCCCTGACCAGCAAGCAACCCTACTCCACAACAAACTTATCGGTGATATTGCCACCATTCAGCGGCAAATAGCCTTTCATAATTTTGAGCTTGAGATGCACCTGAGCGTACGAGAACAGGGAGCTGTCACCAAAACTGACCTCAACACGATGATGCAAAAACACCTCAAGTCGTATTGCGGACCTGGCGTGAATGTTACCGAACTAGATGGCAACTCGTATATCTACGTTGGTCATTTTCGTTATAATTTCTACGTCTACACATATGTGTTTGGCATCCTCATGAGCAGTATCATGGCCGAGAAGTTTGCGGCCGACAACAGTTACGCTGTAAAAATCGACCAATTTCTCACCGCTGGTGGGAGTGATAACGTCGCCAACATCTTCAAGTCAATTGGGATCAATACCAAGAAAGTTGAGACGTTTGAGTATGGTCTGATCAAAATGGAACAAGAAATCAAACTGCTCCAAAAACTTACTCAGTAAGAGTGCTATAATCCATCCACTATGAGCATGCTATTTTTAGGAATGACGTTAAGTGTTATTGGTAAAGGGATGCTCGGGCTGGCCATCATCTGGGTTCATGAGACTATGGCAACCGAACGCACGATTGACGAGCAGGTTATCAGAGCCTTTCGACGAGAAACTGTCATTACCATTCTGGCGCTGTTTCTGATTTTCTCGGGTTACGTTTTAGAAATTATCGGACTAGGAGGCTTTGGCACCATGATCGCATGCAAGGGAGCGGTATGCGCTGCCATGTTGGGTGGAGCGCTCTAAACAAAAAAGCCGCCTATAGGCTGCTTTTTTGGTACAGCTATAGTACAATCTCGGGCATGACTGGAAACGAAATCCGAAGCAAATATTTAGCATTTATGGAAAGAAATGGCCACGCTGTGGTTCCTTCTAGTGCACTGGTTCCCGAAAATGATCCTACCACCTTGTTTACCGGTAGCGGTATGCAACCACTGGTGCCCTACTTGATGGGAGAAACTCACCCCAAAGGTACTCGGATCGTGAACAGTCAAAAGTGCTTCCGGGCAGCGGATATCGAAGAGGTCGGCGACACTAGCCACACGACGTTTTTTGAAATGCTCGGCAATTGGTCACTGGGGGATTATTTCAAGGCTGAGCAGATAGAGTGGATTGCTAGTTTTTACCTCGATGAGATTGGTCTCGACCCAGAAAAATTCTACATCACCGCGTTTATCGGTGACGAAGCCACTGGTGTACCCAAAGACACCGAGGCCGTTGAAATCTGGCAATCGATCCTGCGGGCTCGAGGATTGAGCCATGAAGCAGTTGAACTAGGCTCTGCTGCAGACGCGAGTAAACGTGGCATCAAACCTGGTGAACGGATTTTTTACTACGATGCTGCAGAAAACTGGTGGAGTCGAGTGGGAAAGCCAGAAAACATGCCTTTAGGTGAGATTGGAGGGGGAGATAGTGAGATGTTTTATGACTTTGGTACTCCACATGACACAAAGTTTGGTGAACACTGTCATCTTGCGTGCGACTGCGGGCGGTTTATGGAGATTGGCAACAACGTATTTATGGAATACATCAAAACCGAAAGTGGGTTTGAGCCACTGCCGGCCAAAAACATTGATTTCGGTGGGGGACTCGAGCGGATTGCTGCCGCTAGCATCAACTCACCAGACGTGTACAAAGTTGACCTACTCTGGACGGTGATTGAACAAATCGCTGAGCTATCGGGGAAGCAATATGATGAGAATCTCGAGGCTTTTAGAGTGATTACCGATCACATCAGAGGAGCAGTGTTTATGATTGGAGATGGCGTGCTGCCAGGCAACACTGATCAAGGCTACTTTGTGCGGCGACTGCTACGCCGAGCGGTGCGGTTTGCTGACCTCCTTGGGGTCCCAGCTGGCGAATTTGCTAACCTAGCTAAAAGTGTGATTATGTCGTACCAATCCCACTACACTAACCTGGCCGACAGAGAAGCCGAGATCATCGCCGCTATCAGTACTGAAGAAATCCAATTCCGCAAAACCCTCGAAAACGGCCTCAAGCAATTCAATAAAATCTCCCTCCAAGTGCACGTCGACACCAAAATGGTTGACGGAAAAAAAGTCATTGACAAATCAACTGCCCATGGAATCAAATCAATCAGTGCCCAAAATGCTTTTGATCTATTTACAACGTACGGATTCCCAATCGAATTAACGCAAGAAATCGCAACTGAGAAGGGTCTAGTGGTAGACCTTAATGGATTCCAAAAACTAATGGAAGAGCACCGGGCACTATCACGCGCCGGCGCTGAGCATAAATTCAAAGGTGGGTTAGCTGACAGTTCAGAGATTGTGGTGCAATACCACACTGCGACCCATTTACTCCTCTCGGCGCTGCGTCACCACCTAGGAGACCACGTGCACCAAGCTGGTAGCAACATCACCAGCGAACGGATGCGTTTTGACTTCACTCATACAGAAAAAGTGGAACGAGATAGGCTCGACCAGATTGAAAACTGGGTTAATGAGGCGATCAAAGCCGGTGGAGTTGTGACAACTGACATGATGAGTAAAGACGCCGCGCAAGCAGATGAGACTATCGAGGCTAGTTTCTGGGACAGGTATCCAGATGAGGTCAAGGTCTACAGCATGACCGGAAACGACGGGAGTATCTACTCCCGAGAACTATGTGGTGGCCCTCACCTGCAAAACTTCACCGAGTTCGGTGACCTCACCTTTAAAATTACCAAAGAAGAATCCTCGGCAGCCGGAATACGCCGCATCAAGGCCGTACTCGAATAAACATCCCCACATTGGAACAACAATCACCCCCGGCCGTCATTGTTCTTGCTATACTGTTGATATATGTTGTTTTCTCGCGGCGCTGCTAGCGGCTATACTCTTTTGGTTGACGTTGGGTCAGGCAGTATTGGATTGGCGGTGGTTGCGGGTGACAGTAAGGCGGATTTTGTTTGGTCGCACCGTGAGCACACACCGCTCAAAGTCACCGATTCACTTAACCAGAGCAGTAAGGCGGTCATCACTGCCATCATGAACGCGCTGCTGATCTTTGAGTCGGAGGGTAGACCAGCCCTGCTCGCCCGTGACGCGTCAGCTCGAATTACCACCATCCAGGCTACTGTGGCGGCACCATGGTCCTACACCGTAGCCAGAACAGTGACGTTTAGTAACGACGAGCCATTTGTAATTACTAAGGATTTACTAGAGAACTTAGCCAAAACCGCCGCTGATCAAGCAATCGCTGAGTTTAGTGCAGAGCATTCATTAACGAGCTTGGGTGTACAAGAAACAAGCCGAACCATTCTCGACGCTCATGCCAACGGCTACCGCATCACTACGCCAAACAAACAGCAAGCAACCCAGCTGTGTGTTACGCACGTCAGCACGCTCATCCGAAAAGAGATAGTTGTCAGTCTAACAAAACTCCAAGAAAAACTTTTTGCTGAAGTACCGCTTGAAATCACATCGTTTATGCTGGCTAACTATTATGTTACCGATGCAATCCAAGCAACTAGTGATGACTATTGTCTAGTTGATGTGACTAATGAAGCCACTGAATTAGGAATCGTTAGACAGAATACTTTACAATACAGCACTCATATAGCGTTTGGACGCGCGTCGCTCGCCCGGGAAGTAAGTGCTGCAACCGAAGTAACTATGCATGAAGCGTTTACCAGCATCAGAACTCTCCATCAACAAGAAAATCTGCATGACGACATCTCAGCAGCATTGGCGGCCTACCAAGATAAGCTGATTTTGTTATTCAAAGAAACTGGCGACCGCCTCACTATCCCTAAACACATCTACCTCCAAGCCGATGCTGGTCTGGCTGACTTCTTTGCTCCGATAGTGGAGAGAGCTGGTAAAGCAGCTAGCAAGGGGAATGTCCTAGTAACGCCACTGACCCCAAGCAAACTTAAGTATGACGGCACATTAAGTGTTTCAACTGATACTGCTCTACTGGTCGCAAAAAGCTTTTTCCACACAAAACCGTCGAGGACTTATTTTCTTTACTTATAAAAGCTATACTATATCTATATGTCGCAAAAATGGAACCTACAAGATATCCGCCCAGCTGGTGAAGTCCGCCCCAAGCGACCAGTTATACAAAAACCACGATCCACGGGAGGAGGATCAGCAGACTCAGAAACAGTCCCCACGCGTCAACGACTAATGTCTCGTCCGCTTAATAATGATCCACGAATTGTTATTACAGACGGCACCAAAAAAGATCGCAATCGATTAACTCTAGCCATTACTTTCTTTGTCGTAATTGTTGGTGCAGCGACTTTGCTCAGCGGTTTGCTTGGTAAAACCGAACTAACTATCTATCCAGAATTCAGAGACCCCAACATTAACGCTGAGTTCACCGCGTTTCCAACTCCAACCGATGGTGCCCTCAGTTACGAAATCATGACCCTCGAAGAAACCCGTGAGAGTCAGGTGCAGGCGAGTGGTTCGATTGACGTCGAAGAACAGGCCACTGGTGTTCTTGAAATCAGTAAAAGCACCCCCGGGGCGGAGCGCTTAATCAAAAACACCCGATTCCGCAGTCCTAATGGACTGGTCTACCGGATTCAAGAATCAGTTGTTGTACCTGGGGCTATCAATGGCAACGATGGCACAATCCAAGCCGAAGTATTTGCTGATGATGTTGGTGAACAATACAATCTCTCAGCTGGCACAACGTTTGACATCCCCGGCTTTCAGGAGGGTGGGTTCACCGATTTATTTAACGCCATCAAGGCTCGAAACCTAGCGGCGATTGCTGGAGGGTTTGATGGTCCACAGTTCCAAATTGACGATGGGGAGCTAAACACTGCCAGACAAGCAATCCAGATTGAACTGCGCAATGCACTCCTGGAGAAAATAGCTGCTAACAAACCAGCCGGTATGATTGCGTTCCCTGGAGCGGTAGCTATCACCTACAACCAACTACCAGCTATCGAGTATGACCAAGATCGCGTCACCATCCGGGAGCAAGCCATCCTGCAGGTACCATTATTCACGGCGGGTGATTTTGGGACTTTTATTGCACAAGAAACCGTCGCCACGTACTCAGGTGGACCTGTCCGCGTCGACGATCCTAGCCAGCTGATATTTAACTACAGCTCAGCTACCACCAGCAACAGCGTGCTTGCTAATATTGAATCCTTAACCTTTAGCCTGACTGGAAAGCCACGACTGATCTGGGAGTACGACGCCGAAAAACTCAAAGCTGACCTGGCTGGTCTACCTAAAACTGCCATAGCAAACGCCATCACCGCCTACCCAGGTATCGACCGAGCGCGCGTCCAAGTCACACCATTTTGGAAAAGAACCTTTCCTGAGAGTGTAGAGGCGATTCAAATCATTGAAGTCATCGATGCCACCAATTAGTTGTCCGCACAGCTTTTGTTGACGCATATATCATCGTCTGGTACACTCAGCCAGTTCAAATGGATCAAGATACTAACACCGAAGCTGAGGAGCTCGTATACGGCATTGTAGAGGAAGCGTTACCGAACACGCATTTTCGAGTTGTCGTAGAAGGAGAGCCTGAGCCAGTGCTAGCGTATCTCTCTGGTCGCATGCGCCGCTTTCGTATCCGCGTTCTCGTGGGTGACAAGGTAGGTCTAGTTATCGATCCATATGGAGGCAAGGCACGCATCACTAAGCGTAACTAAACATTATGAAAGTACAATCATCAGTAAAACCAATGTGTAAGGATTGTCAGGTAGTAAAACGCTCTGGCGTAGTTCGAGTTACCTGTAAAAATCCCCGACACAAACAGCGTCAAGGCTAACTAATTATCATATGCGAATTTCTGGTATCACCGTTCCTGACGAAAAACACTTAGCGTATGCGCTTACAGCGGTATATGGTATAGGGTTTACTCGGGCAAAAACTATCTTGACTGAGCTTAACGTTGAGCACACCAAGAAGGCTACCGATCTGACCACAGATCAAGAAAATGCCATCCGCGAAAAAATTGAATCTTTTACCATCGAAGGTGAACTCAAGCGAACTGTCGCTGGAAACATCAAGCGATTAAAAGACATCAAATCATATCGAGGCTCACGGCATGCCAAAGGGCTTCCAGCTCGAGGACAAAACACCAAGACTAACGCCCGCACGCTCAAGGGAGCTAAGAAGACTATGGGTAGTGGTCGTCGTAAACTTGAGAAGACTTAGGTCGTCTCTCTATTATTAATTTCGTACATGAACCTATGGGTAAGAAACGAACAGTAAAAAAATCTGGTGGATCAGACGTAGCGGGAACCTCCCGAGCGTTAAACCGTATCCCTAAGCGAAAGCTTCCAAGTGGTACTCTAAACATCCTCGCCACCTTTAACAACACACTATTAACGTTGTGTGATGCTAAAGGCAACGCCGTGATGTCAGCATCATCTGGAGCGCTAGGATTCAAGGGTGCACGCAAGAGTACGCCATTTGCAGCAGCCAAAGTCGGTGAAATCATCGGTGAAAAAGCTGGGCAGATGGGTATGAAAGACGCAGAAGTAGTTGTCCGTGGAGTCGGCGCTGGACGAGAGTCAGCTCTACGTGCTTTCTCTGGTCAAGGTATCAGTATCACCAAGATCACTGATAAAACTCCCGTACCATTTAATGGCCCGCGCCCTCCTAAGGCACGACGCGTATAATTTGTAATGTATGATCATTGGACCAAAATACAAAATTGCCAAACGACTCGGTGCTCCGATTTTTGAAAAGACTAAAACTGCAAAGTTTGAACAGTCTTTACAACGCTCACTCGGGAACCAACGTCGCGGTAAAAGGCCTGGGCAAATGTCTGACTACAAACGTCAGCTCATCGAAAAGCAAAAGATGCGATTTACGTATGGCATCTCTGAGAAGCAACTTCGCAAATACGTTAACGAGGCAGTTGAAAAAAGTAACCAACCAGTAGCCCTCCTCATGGACCGACTAGAGTCACGCCTAGACAACATCATCTATCGTATGGGACTAGCCAAAACCCGACAGATGTCACGTCAGATGGCATCACACGGTCATTTCTGTGTCAACGGAAAGAAAATGACTATCCCTTCACACAAAGTGAAACCGGGAGATATTATCAGTGTCCGAGAGGGTAGTCGACAGAGTGTTCTATTTATTGGACTAGACGAATCGTACGAAGCGGCATCTGTGCCAGCTTGGGTGTCGTTTGATCTCAAGAAGATGGAAGGAGAAATGAAAACTGCCCCGGTATATAATCCGGTCGAGACGCTCTTTGATCCAGAGCAGGTGATGGAATACTACAGTCGATAGAAATAGTAGTAATTAGTAAAATAAGTAATTGCAATATGTTGGAAACAAACGTCACACTACCATCAAAGCCGCGCGTGGTTAGCGAAGAAGGTTTCAAAGGAGTTTTTGAAATTGATGGTCTGTACCCTGGGTACGGACATACGCTTGGTAACTCACTACGTCGCATCATCCTATCGTCTCTGCCGGGAGCCGCTATTACGCAGGTCAAAATTGACGGTGTTGAACACGAGTTCTCTGCTCTGTCTGGGGTTAAAGAGGACGTACTTACTATCCTACTCAATTTGAGACGGGTACGGCTGCAGCTCCACGGAGACGAGCCAATGACAGTGACCCTCAAAACTTCCGGTACTGGTATCGTGACGGCAAAAGACATCGTCACTCCATCTCAAGTTGAAATTCTCAACCCAGAGCAACACATCGCCGAAATCACCAACAAAACTGCAAAACTGAACATCGAAATTACGGTAGAAAACGGACTTGGTTACGTACCTCGGGAAGTCCACCAAAAAAATAAAGTTGAGATTGGCGTCATTGCGCTTGATGCCGTGTTTACGCCCATCAGACGAGCAAACTACGAGGTAGAAAACATGCGTGTCGGTGACCGAACAGATTACAACCGATTGCGTATGGTAATCGAGACTGACGGCACATACTCTGCCCGTGAAGCGCTCGAGAAGTCTATTGAGGTCATGATTCACCAACTGAAATCAATCATCGGTTTTCAAGATCAGAAAGAGAAAACTCCCGAACTACCAGCAGCAACCGAAGATACAAAAAATGAGCCTGATCCAGAAGTGCTTAAAACTCGAATTGAGACACTTGATCTATCCGCTCGCACTTTACAAGCACTCGAGGACGCTAGCATCCGAACCATCGGAGGTCTTGTCAGAAAGAAAAAAGATGATATCCTAGCGCTCGACGGCATCGGACCCAAAGGAGTAGCTGAAGTAGAAACTCTCCTCGGGCAGATGAACCTCACTCTTGAAGTATAATTATTATGAAGCACGCTAATAAAAACCGAACCCTAGGACGATCTCGCTCACAGCGAACGGCTCTGTTACGTGGTCTGTCAGTCTCACTTATCCGAGACGGGCAAATCACCACCTCGCTAGCAAAAGCGAAAGAAATCCAACCACGCATCGAGAAACTGGTAACCCATGCCAAAACAGACAGTGTGGCATCACGTCGCCTAGTGGCGAGCAAACTGGGTGAACCGCAAGACATCACTATCCAAAAACTGTTTGGTGAAATCGCTCCGAAATTCGCTGACCGCAACGGTGGCTACACCCGAGTTATCAAACTGGGCCAAACTGGTGGTCGGCCAGAAGCAGTAATCGAGTTTGTCGCCTAACTTCTGCCTATGACTAAAAAAATTGAATCATTCAAAAAAGCTACTGGTGATACCTACACCATTGATGCTGCTGACAAGCGAATGGGGAAAGTAGCTACCGAAGCAGCCACCATACTGATGGGTAAAAACCGCGCTGATTTTGCTAAACACGAAATGTCAGACGTCGTAGTTACCATCACCAACGCTGGTAAACTAGACATCCCAGAAAAGAAAAAGGCGGAAATCTACCAGTCTTTCTCTGGCTGGCCAGGTGGGCGCAAAACAGAAACTTTGGAACACTTGCGTGTGCGCCGAGGGATTGCTGAGGTAATGCACCGAACAATCGGCGGCATGCTTCCACAAAACAAACACAAGAAGCGACTTTTAAAACAATTAATCATCACTGAGTAATATGGCTATTGCAACCTACATCGAAGGCATCGGACGACGAAAAACTGCGTCTGCTCGGGTGCGGCTTACGCCAGCTGACAAAACCACCGTAGTCGTCAACGACAAGGCAATCGAAGCCTATTTCCCAGTTTTAGCGCACCAGAAAGACATCATGTCTGTCCTCGAGACAGCTGACGCTGGTATCGAGAACTACACCATCACCGCCAAGGTACACGGTGGTGGTACGTCTTCACAAGCCGAAGCTATCCGACTAGGGATTGCTCGGTCATTGGTAAAAGAAAAGATAGAACGACGAGGAGTGCTCAAAGCCCTTGGATTCCTCAAACGTGATCCACGGTCAGTAGAACGAAAGAAGCCGGGACTAAGAAAGGCCCGCAAACGAGCAGCTTGGAGTAAACGCTAAAGGCTTAGCGTTTACTCCGGTCCCGAAGGGATCGCCGATATGGAGCGAAGCGGAAGCAGGCGAAGGTGGGAACCGAGTATCAGACTATGCTGAAGAAAAAGAGAGTCACCCTGACTCTCTTTAGCGTTTAGACTGGTCCTAGCGAGAGCTAGGAATCGCCGATGTTTACAAGGTGAATGCTGAAAGCAG
>Ga0075110_1000799_pt1 | contig 14229 bp, 13 predicted proteins | sample AntAceMetag02UK8_FD_69799 | JGI IMG/M metagenome (GOLD analysis project Ga0075110, IMG submission 69799) | Saline lake microbial communities from Ace Lake, Antarctica - Antarctic Ace Lake Metagenome 02UK8 | ecosystem: Environmental > Aquatic > Non-marine Saline and Alkaline > Saline | place... | reverse complement strand
CACACCATCTATCGTCGCAATCAGTAAAGCCAACGAACGGCTGGTGGGACAGATCGCTAAGCGACAAGCTGTTACTAACCCCACCAACACAATCTACGGAATCAAGCGATTTATGGGGCATGACTTCACCGACGAAGTAGTCCAAAAAGACATCGACGTTGTCCCGTACACTATCAAGAAAAGTGACTCTGGCGGCGTCATCGTCGAGCTCGACGGTAAAGACTACCGCCCAGAAGAAGTTTCAGCGATGATCCTCAGCAAGCTCAAGGCCGACGCTGAAGCAAAACTAGGGGAAAAAATTACCGAAGCGGTTATTACCGTCCCCGCGTACTTTAACGACTCACAACGCAAAGCCACTCAGGACGCTGGTAGGATTGCTGGACTCGATGTCAAACGAATCATCAATGAGCCAACCGCTGCGGCGCTCGCGTACGGATTTAATAAGAAAAAAGAGGAGAAAATCGCCGTGTACGACTTTGGTGGTGGAACTTTTGACGTCACCATCCTTGAAGTAGGGGACGACGTAGTAGAGGTCCAAGCGACCGATGGAAACGCGCACATGGGTGGACGTGACATCGACCAAGCGGTCGTGCGTCACCTGATTGCAGAATTCAAGAAGTCAGACGGAGTAGACCTCGGTAAAGATAAACTAGCCCTACAGCGACTGGACGAGGCAGCGGAAAAAGCCAAGTTGGAACTGTCGAGTACTACCGAAAGTAATATTAACATTCCATTTATTTCTCAGGGTGCAGACGGACCACTCCACTTTGACATCACCCTAACCCGAGCCAAACTAGAAGAACTAGCACACGACTACATCGACAAATCCATCGAGATTACCAAACGCGCTTTGGAAGCATCTGGCTTCAAAAAAGAAGACATCAACGAAGTAATCCTAGTCGGAGGACAAACCCGTATGCCGGCAATCCAAAGAGCCGTCAAGGAGCTGTTTGGTAAAGAACCTAACCGCACAATCAATCCAGACGAGGTAGTAGCGCTCGGGGCAGCCATCCAGGCTGGGATTTTCCAAGGTGACGTCCAAGACATCACCCTGGTTGACGTGATCCCACTATCACTTTCAATTGAGACGATGGGCAGTGTCGCAACCAAACTAATCGAGAAAAATACGCACATCCCCACCAAGAAATCCCAGACGTTTTCAACCGCGGCTGATAACCAAACCTCAACCGAAATCCACGTCGTCCAAGGCGAACGACCAATGGCGGCTGACAACAAATCCCTGGGGAAGTTTGTCCTCGACGGCATCCCACCGGCACCCCGGGGCGTCCCACAGGTAGAGGTCACATTTGACGTCGATAGTAACGGTGTGCTCAACGTCACCGCCAAAGACAAATCAACCGGCAAGGAACAGTCAATCAAAATCGAAGCTAGTTCCGGTCTGACCGAGGAGGACATCGAGAAAATGAAGTCAGAAGCCGAAGAGCATGCCGGCGAAGACGCCAAAAAGAAAGAACTAATCGAAGCGCGCAACCTAGCTGAGCAGCTCGTATATACTGCCGAAAAGTCAGTCAAAGACCATGCTGACGACATCCCAGCTGAAACCAAAGAGGATATAGAAACTAAAATCAAAGCGGTAAACGAAGCGAAAAGTGGTGAAGACAAGGCAATGATCACCACAGCGACCGAAGCCCTATCAGAATCACTCCAGAAAATCGGTGAGATCATGCAGAAAGCCGCTGAGGCAGCTCAGGCTGGTGCAGCTGATGGTGCCAAAACTAATGAAAGTAAGTCTGACGAACCCAAAGTTCATGAAGCAGATGAGGTGAAGGAAGATGGGGATGGAGATGAGACAGAAGGTAAGAAATAGTTGATGAGGATGAGTAGTAGTGTGATGGCTTTTCGGCGGCACACTCGACTCCTGATGCTGCTTGGTACACACGCTAATCAAACATTCCGGTCGTACTGGTATTCCAAACTGCTGACAGCGTAACATCCTCTTGGAACACAAAACAAAAAACCATCACAGCCAGTGTTTAGGATGTACACTCAGGAAGGAACGATTCGAGTGTAATCCTGAAAAGCTGGCCAGACTATTGTAAAACTAACGTCACCGTCACTCTTGGAACCAGAACCCCCCCGAACTCTTGCAAAACTGACTTTGAACGCGTACCATTGCTACACATATGAAAGACTACTACGAAATCTTGGGACTCAAAAAAGGCGCTAGTAAAGACGAGGTGAAAAAGGCCTTTCGTAAAAAAGCGGCCGAGCACCACCCCGACAAAAAAACTGGTAACGAAGAAAAATACAAAGAGGTCACCGAGGCCTACGCGGTACTTAATGACGACAAGAAAAAGGCCGAGTACGATACCTACGGTCAGTCGTTCAATGGTGCTGGTGGTGGGCAAGGTAACCCGTTTAGTGGCGGGGGATTTGATTTCTCTGGGTTCCAGCAGGGTGGGGTGGAGTTCGATATGAATGATATCTTTTCTCAGTTTGGATTTGGTGGTGGTGGTCGGCAACAAGTCAAACGTGGCCGTGACATCTCGATTGACATCAACCTCAAGTTCGAAGACGCAGTGTTTGGAGTCACGCGCAAGGTGCTTCTTACCAAAAACAACACCTGCACAACCTGTAAGGGTGACGGTGCCAAACCAGGCACCGCGCTTGTAAACTGTACAACCTGTAATGGTCAAGGCCGCGTCCGTGAGCAACGACAAAGCTTCATGGGACCAGTGGATACGGTACGTGAATGCAACACTTGTAACGGTACCGGAAAAGTGCCCAAGGAACGTTGTGGTACCTGTGCTGGTGCAGGGGTAGCTAAAACCGAAGAAGAAATCGGTATCAAAATCCCAGCTGGGATTCAGAACGGGGAAGTCATCCGCATGACCAGCCGCGGGGAAGCGATGCCAGGTGGGCAGTCAGGTGACCTATACATCAAAATCCACGCTGAACCACACAAAAGCATCAAGCGTGATGGCGCAACACTATCGAGCACACTGCCCATCAAGCTCACTGACGCCCTACTAGGCGCCATGTACAGCGTACAGACCCTTGATGGAGCAGTAGACATTCGCATCCCAGCCGGTGTCACCCACAACGAACTCATCCGCATCAAAGAAAAAGGTGTCCCTAGTGACCGTGGTCGCGGAGACTTTATGGTCAAAGTGAGTGTCGAAACCCCCAAGAAGTTGTCCATGAAAGCACGCAAGTTAGTGGAGGAGTTGCAGGGGGAGGGGATCTAATGCGGAGAGGAGTGAGGAATACTGTGACGGGCTTTTCGGTTGCACGCTCGACTCGCATTCGCTCCCTGAGTCAGCAAACCAAACGACCGTTGTTGTATTGCTTGCACACTTAACTGCTGATTACAGGGCAACAATACTCACAAACCACTACAGCGAATGTTTATCGCATGCACGAGGGAGTTCGATACGCGCGTAACGTCAATAGGTTCGCCCGACTATCATGCCAACACTCCGCCAGTCTAGTATTATTGCAGACAATGTCCCAACCGCCCCGATTTGATTTTGAAGATAAGAAAATTCCTCAGACTGAGTTTGTTTTACATGAGCAGATTATCTCTGACCGGGGGAGTCGATACTCGGTGTCGGTGGGGCGGGTGCAGGGACGGGCAGACATCAAACTGTTTTTGCAACGGTTGAAGCGTAACAAAAAATACGCTACGGCTACCCACAACAGCTGGGCTGCGCGCATTTCACAAGACGGTCTGATTTATGAAACCAAGTCAGACGACGGTGAGACTGGCGCTGGGATGGTGATCCTTCGCATCATGCAAAAGGAACAAGTGAATGACTGCGTCGTCTGTGTGACCCGCTGGTTTGGTGGCACTAAACTAATGGGCGACCGATTCAAACATGTGCAGGACGCCACAAAGTACGCAATTAATCAGTTATAATTAAAGTATGGACTGGGGATTAATTATTGTTTTTTTATTTGAGATTTCTTATCTCTTGGCAGTGTTCATGTTGTTTATGGTTTGGGCGACAATCCGGGGGAGGCAAGCAATGATTAATCTCATCATCGGACTTTACCTTGCTCTCCTCATCCTCATCGAATTCCCATACACAAGTTACCTGACAGAAAATCTCGGCAGCAGCCTTGCTCAGTCACTGGGTAAGTTAGTACTCTTCGCCATATTTACCATCCTGATGACCTGGCTTTGCTACCGCATCATGCCAGACGAATTCCAAGAAAAGAAGTTCGAAAGCTACTTTAAAAAGTTTCTGCTCGCTGGTGCAGCAAGCATCCTCGTGATGGCGTTTAGCTTCCATGTGCTGCCTGTAACAGAATTCCTTACCCCAGGCACACCACTCCAAACCCTATTCGCCCCGGAAGGATTATTCTTCTGGTGGCTGATGGCACCTCTAGTGATCCTTTTTTTGTTGTAACGCAGTAATTTTTGCTATCAACAGACGTTTTGTATGTAGTTAAACCAATCTATGTTTTAATACATTCCCGTTAGAAGAAATGAGGGATAAGAATGACAACTACAATATGTTTTGCAGACAAAAAGTTTGCAGAATGTGTCGACTTTTGTTTGGCACTGGATAAAAAATGTTTTCCACAACAAATGTGGTTAGACAACGATGAAATAGATAGCCTACTGGAGGCAGAGGCTTGGGTAACAACTCTGACATATAATCGACTAGAGATTGGTCTCGCTATTATAATTCCAGAAATAGCAGCCGGCAAACTACTTGAAGACATCGATAGACAATTTACACCTACCAGACTAGGGGCATATTCATACTCAGAGGCAATAGATCCCCAATTCCAAAGACGGGGTATCGGTCCTCTTCTTCTAAAGGAAACTCAGCTCTTTACATCCCGACGTGGATTCACGACCCTGTCGGCACATGTTCGCACTAAATTCAGGTGGAACGAAACACGGAATAGACACCTAGAGGTGATTGAAAGTCGACCAGTCGAAGACTTCTGGCCGGCCACTCTACAAGAGCCAGTTATGTTCCAAGACGCTTGCATTTAGTATAAAGCTACCAGCTTGACTGGTAGCTTTTTATATATACGCTCTTTGATTACACAAAGAAAAGACTGCACAGGAATATCTGTGCAGTCATTTTTAAAACTCAATCCCAGTATCTACCAGAATATAAGCACCAACCCCTGTCAGAACTAGGGCAATGGAGAATTGCGCCAACTCCTTTCGAGTATATACGATTCGCTTTTCAATAAGCACACTAAGCACCAACACGTAAAAAGCTTGATAGGTGTTAGTTGTCATAACAAACGCCGCAGTCGAGATTAGTGCCGCGTAGCCAATAGCGACGTTGGCTACGTTGTATAAGCTTTCGTTAAGCACATTCAAACTCAACAACTTGACCCCTAACTTGCGTGATTCCCAGAACGCTCTGCGGTACTGGGGGATGAACACAAGAATGAGAAATCCAAGCATAACCATTACCACTCCCTCAAAGAAAATGGAACGTACCAAGCTTTCTTCAAGCGCTACCTTTTTGAACAACACTGTCTCAGCTGCCCAAAAAATTGACGCCGGCACCATTAAACTTATAGTACCCCAACTTATAATTCGATTACCGTCATCATCCTCTCTGAATGAAACATAACCGGTACCCAAAAGAATAAGGATCATGGCAATCAATTGTAGAGATGAGATAGCCTCGCCTAGGACGAACCACCCGCCTATTCCCGTAAATACTGGAACAAGTTGGTAGAAGATAATTACAACAACCGCCTCTTCGCGTGCCATGGCATATAGATAACACCCCAAAACCAAGACGTTGAGTACAGCAACAATTACCAAAATGGAAATGTTGATGTCTTCATCACTCAATGGTTGAGCGTTGAGCACATATTGTGCCAAGGCTTCTGGCAGATTTACAATCGCTGAAAAGTCGCTCCAAAATTCAAGTCCAGTGATTGGGCTCGAAATTATAAGGACCACAAGAACGATGCTCGTTAAGAGTGTGGAATAAAGGATTAAAGTCCCAGGTCCATACTTATCTAAGTGTTTTTCGAGAATGTGCTTGTCGATTTGATTTGTACAAGCATATAGAAAGGACGCAAGTTGCGCCCAGATAAATGATCCAAGCAGCATTTGCCGACCTCCCAAGTTGCGTTACGATCTAAAATGACTATAACACAATTATCTATAAATTCAAGCAGTGTACCTTCAATTCTAAACTGAACCGCAACTTGAATAAAACATACCCGTCGGTACGCTAAGAGTGTTAACCACTTAAGTACCAACGGGTATGCATGCACATATTAACCGCAACCAGAGAATTATTCTAGGGGCATTGCTTCGAGAAGGATATACACAAAGCAAAATCGCAGAGTCCCTAGGAATACACAAAAGTACTGTATCTAGAGAACTCAAGAGAAACAACAAGAATGACGGCAGGTATCACGCGACTCATGCGGATGTGTTAGCGCGTGAACGAAGAAAAATGTCAAAACATAATACACGCCTCATTGAGAATGATGATGCGCTTAAACAGCGTATCGAACAAAAGCTAGAGCCCCTAGTTTCTCCTGAGGTTGTTGCCCAGGAAGTTGGAATACATCATCAAACTATCTACGGATGGATTTATCGGTCTCGACCAGACCTCAGGTCTCAACTACCGTACCGAGGAAAGAAAAGACGGAGGTATGCACAAAAACGTGAAAAATACAGTGGGTGGACTAAGAAAGTGAAGACGATTGATACTCGTCCACCAGTCTCTATTTCTTGGGAAGGAGATACAGTGAAGGGTGATACGCGTACCCAGCTACTAACTCATGTTGAACGAACAAGTTTGTATACCCGGGTGGATCTTATTCCAGATGGTACTGCTGATAGTGTCCATAGAATCTTAAAGAGAAAACCGCTACCGAATCAGATTACGTATGACCAAGGTTCTGAATTTGCTTTATGGAAAATGATTGAGCGGGATACTGGAGCTGATATATTCTTTGCTGATGCACATAGTCCTTGGCAGCGCGGAAAGAATGAGAATACCAATGGTCGATTGCGACGTGTCTGGCCTAAACGTTTTGACTTTAGTACTATTACTCAACGAGATGTGGATTGTGTTGTTTATCGTATGAACCATACACCACGCAAGTCTCTCTCTTGGCAGACTCCGACGCAAGTGTATGAAAGATTGTGTTGCGGTTCAGAGGCGAATTGAAGTACCGGTATTTACATTATGAATTTTTGTGTTACTTTTCACAAGACACAACCACCCCCTGTGATCGGTGGAACTAACCACAAAAATTGCGACTACATGATTGATGACTACACTTACAATACAGACAAAATTATATCTGGGCTATTTTGTCCTTCAATTGATGAGGCCGTGGCCGAAATTGAAAACAGACGTAAGAACCCAGATCTTGCTAAAAAAGTAGCTGACTATCTTCAAAATGACATACCGGAACACTTTTCGCGAAGTAAGCCTATTTTTTATTTTTCAAGACATCTCGCAACGCCAAACTTTGAAACTGAACAAGTGATAGAAATTACAAAACTTCACAATCTTGCTCTTGTTATCGGGGAAGATATAAAAGGAATATTTGTGGCCAACAATGAACTGAAAATTTCTCTTGCTAAGCTACCAGTAGTTAGTGGATTTTCCAGAAGGGGTGATGAGATTATCGAGAATGTAACAATTGTCGATTTCTCAACTAACCAAGGGAAACCTATGGATGAGATCTTGACAAAATCCGGTGAAACCTTATCGAACTTCCACCACAACCTGTTCAAGTCTGTATACCCAAATTTACCGGAAATTGTAGACGAATCACAGTGGATAGATCGAAACAACAGGAATGATATCCGGGAGCAATATAAAAAAATGCTAGCCCTGCTGTGCGTGCACGGAATTATGTTTGAATCATATGTACCAAACGAATCTAAATTTGTTTCAGAGGTTGTAAAGCCAGCATTCGACGCTATTGAGAAAGAAATTGGAGTCCGCCCTCTAATTGTAGAGCATATATCATCAGATTTAGAACTAACCAGAAACTGGAACTCATATCCAAACAATGTGTATGACTTTGTTCAAGAGAGAACTAATTTTAAATAATCCGTCTGCTACAATTGCAATTATGAAGAATACTAAAACCCCACTAATGTTCTCTTGGATGCATCCAGACCTGACGATTAAACTCACAAAGAAATACGGGAAGGCTAATCTCGCCAAAAGTGTTGACGGGCAGAAAGAATACATTAAAATTTATGGAGACGGAAATGCCGTTTTTGCAAAAAAAGACATCAAAAAAGATAGCATTCTTTTTGTTATGGGTGGGTACATACTCGACATAGAGGCTGAAAATGAGTTAACCGGGATTGTTTCAGACAAACCAATTGAACTATCTGAAAATTTCTCTATTGGACCAAGAAAGGCTTCGGATTTACCAAAAATGCCTCAACATTATGTGAATCACAGCTGCGAACCAAATACCGGATTCGACGGTCAAGTTTTTATGGTTGCGATGAAGAAAATAAAAATAGGCGACGAAATTGTTTACGATTACGGCATGATTATGCATACCAACAAGGCTAGTAACAGCTACTTTGAATTCAACTGTGTTTGTGGAAAGAAAGCGTGTAGAGGCAAAATTGGTGAAAATGACTGGAAGAATCCCAAGCTACAAAAGAAGTATGATGGCTATTTCCAGCACTACCTACAGAAAAAAATAAATAAGCTGTTTACAAAAAAGTAAATTTCGTAAAAAAGTTGTATACTATATGTTAGTTACTTTTGTGTATAAATTTACATCTAAACATATTCTAAGCTTAGTGCTTATTCCAACACTAATGCTCGCAATAGCAGCGAGTTACTTTAGGTTTTTTGTATTACAAGACTACCTAATTGCCTATGAGGGACAATGTAATCCTGTAACACATTCATGTTATATGTGGTGTGGAGATATAAATAATGATGATAGCTGTTTTTATTACTCAGTAATCGAACGTCAGGCGTACGAAATAGCAAAAAAATGTGATCTCGATCTTTCTGAGTGTGACGCTGCATATAAATGTCAAGAAGATGTTGCAATCTGTTCTATACACTACTGTGATCCCAGCGTCGACGGAGAAGAATCCTGCGACATAATTAATGCAGAGAGGCTATGATTTGCTACTATTTCGAACAACCTACGTACTTATTTTTTGGCAACGATGTACCAGGCTTGCTCTACTACTCACACCTACCTGTGTCCCTCCTAGCTTTGTTAATAGGCTTCTTTGTTTTCTTTAGTGCTCCTCAGCAATTGCTCAACAGGCTACTATTTTATATAACAATATGCTTTGCAATCTGGGCAGGTTTAAATCTTATCACTTGGACCAACATTAATAGTGACACATTGCTATTTTCATGGTCTCTCCTAGGTATATTGCAAGGACTATTATCAATACTATGCATTTACTTAGTTACGGTATTTTTAACAAAAAAAGATGTCGGATTACCCACAAAGTTGGCCTATTTGGTGCTACTAGCGCCAGTGTTAATATTTGCACCAAGTATCGCAAACCTAAGTGGTTTTGATGTAGCTGATTGTGACGCATTTAAGTACGAAGGTTTACCTTACGTAATTTACTACACAGGATTAGGATTGTTAGCAATTGTGTGGATTGTCATCCTCGCGATAAAGCACTACATTTTAGAAACCAACACCAAAAAAAGAGGGGAGATAGTTTTGATGAGTTCAGGAGTCTCATTATTTCTGTTCAGTTTCTTTTTTATTGTTTTTCTCGCCGCTTATTTAGCTGAACCGGGTATTTTGAATGATTCGTCACTTGAGCTTTATGGGATGTTTGGGATGCCTGTATTTATGTTGTTCATGGGTATTTTAATCGTCCAATCCAAAACTTTTAGGGTTACCGTAATTGCACCAACAGCTCTGGTAATAGCGCTGACAGCGCTGACAGCAGCACAGTTTACTTATGTTCAGACTACAACCGGGCAAATCTTGACTGGTATAACAGTTATTCTGGTAGTGATATCAGGACTCTTTCTCATTAGAAGTGTTCGCAAAGAAATTAAACAACGTGTACAACTTCAACTCCTAACCTCCCAGTTAGAGGAGGCAAATCTACGACTACAGGCCCTTGATAAACAAAAGTCAGAATTTGTTTCGATTGCATCTCACCAACTACGTAGTCCACTGACTGCTATGCGAGGATATGCTTCACTGCTGATGGAGAATAATTTTGGCGATATTCCAACCAAAGCCCGGGAGCCCCTGGAACGGATCGAGACGTCAGCCCGGCAGATGGCGCTCGTCATCGAAGACTACCTCAACATCTCACGGATAGAGTCTGGCAATATGAAATATGAAAAGGCGGACTTTAACCTGCGTGACGAGGTGGAACGTATTTGCGATGATATCCGGCCAGCAGCGCTCAAGCAAGGACTAGTGTTATTGTTCCGAACTAATCTGACCAGCACAGGAATTGTTAACGCTGACGTGGGTAAAACTGTACAAATTGCCCATAACCTGATTAACAATGCTATCAAATACACTAAGAAAGGTACTATCACTGTACTGGTGCGTGATGACGTCAAAAGCAAGAAAATATTTTTAGATGTGACTGACACTGGAATAGGGTTGTCACAAGCCACAATCAACATTTTGTTCCAAAAATTCAGCCGCGCAGAAGACGCCAATACAAACAATTCGACGGGGACAGGTTTAGGACTGTTTGTGGCCCAAAAAATGGCAGGGGCCATGGGTGGTACGGTTTCCGCGCACTCTGAGGGTGAAGGGAAGGGATCACGATTTACCTTCACCCTCCCACTAGAAATGTAGTAACGACTCACCCCTATCTATGTAACCAGTATCTGTAGACTACGATACGTACCAGCTATAACAATTGCTATACTATGGTTGTTATGATTACCAAATCAGCCGACGCACTAGAACGAGTGCGAAGCGTCAGTTTTGCTATTTTGTCGATTGTGAGCGTCGGAGCACTGCTAGGTAATGTGATACTCAATCCCACAACCAATAATTTAAGCTGCAACATCACCCACAGCAACCTCGATGCTCTCCTTACTATTGGCTTATGGATTTTAGCTATTGCAGCTAGCCTGGGAGCACTCTCTGCTACCCATCACCAACTACAGCCACCTGAACGGTACAAACGTTGGTTAGTGTGGCTTATATATGCGGCTAGCATCCCAGCGCTCTTACTGCTCCCAAGCAGCCTGAGTATCAATGGTGCCGTCGGCACTTGTGCGACTAGTAATTTTTTCACCTACCTCACCTGGTACATGATGGGGATTATTGCAGCCGCGGCGCTCTGCTGTATCCATATATTGATCAATGGGGTCAAACACCAAGAGCGGCGAGCAGATAATCTGGCAATAACGGCTGGTACAGCCAACGCGCATTTGCAGCACAGCAACACCAACAACAACTCGCAACTCGTCTCCACAATTAAACAGCTCCGGACGCCACTGACTAACCTACGGGTACAGATTGAATCGCTCCTCGCTACAGATACTCCGACAGATGCCGAGCAAGCCAAAGCTGCGCTGTTCAAAATCAATGACGCTGCCAGAACGATGGCAATCACAATTGAAACCCACCTAGATTTGTCCAAAGCTGAGACAGGCAGTCTCGAGTTGAACCTCATCGACCTCAACCTACGGGACACGGTCGAGCATATCTGCGACGAGTTGCGTCCGGTTATCCTCAAACAAAGCCTTATACTGCTACTACGTACCAACCTGACTGGTCTGAGTATTGTCCAAGCCGACCGTACTAAAATTCACCAGATACTTCGTACCCTGATTACCCACGCACAAGCAACCACCAGCCGCGGCACCATCACCGCGTTTGTGCGAGACGATGCGGACAAGAAAACAATTCACGTCGATATCCTCGACACTGGTACTGGCATGAATAGCGACGACCTAGGAACACTATTTACCAAGCCCGCCATCAGCAATCCAACCAGCAATTCTGACACCAGCAATCTCAAGCTTTGCCTGGCGCAGAAACTAGCCGAAGCAATGCGAGGAACTATTACCGCTCATTCCAACGGGAAAGGGAAGGGGTCAAGGTTTACTCTAACTCTACCGCTGGAGATGTAAGGCCGAGGTTGAACGCTGACCGAGTTTGTTTTACCAGCATTTGTTAGGTATTATGAGGACATATGAATGAACCAAAACCAAGGCTCCTCACTGGCCTACAATCGTCTGGTGCCCTCCACATCGGGAACTATTTTGGTGCGCTCAAGCCGTTCCTGGAGATGTACGAGCAATACGACAGTTACCTGATGGTGGCTGACTATCACGCCCTCACGTCGTTGCGTGACCCAGTACAGATGCATGAGAATATTATCAATGTAGTCAAGGATTACCTGGCGGTTGGGGTCGACCCTGAGAAATGCGTCATGTTCCGGCAGTCAGATAACCAAGATCATATGGAACTGGGGTGGGTGTTCAACTGCCTGGTAACGATGCCGTTTCTCATGCAAGGCCACGCCTACAAAGACAAAGTTGCCAAGGGTCTAGAACCCAACGCTGGACTAGCCACCTACCCGATGTTGCAAGCCGCTGACATCACGCTGTACAACATCGACGTCGTGCCAGTTGGAGAAGATCAGCGACAGCACCTGGAATATACTCGTGAAGCGGTCGGGAAGTTCAACCGCGCCTACGGCAATAACCTCCTCAAGTCCCCAGCTGAAAAAATTCTTGATACGGTGGGGGTTGTCCCCGGCACCGACGGTGAGAAAATGAGTAAGAGTAAGGGTAACACCATCCCACTATTTGGAACTCCAGCCGAGATTGAAAAAGCCGTGATGGGGATTGTGACAGACAGTAGCGGAGATAAACCAGAACACGTCTACGCCATCCACCGTTTACTCAAGTCAGCCGCTGAGCTTGACCCAGTCTACGAGCAAAATAGAGGCCGCTACGGCGACCTCAAGAAACTCCTCGCAGCCGACCTAGAAGCATTCATTGCCCCGATGCGAGCTCGCCGCGACGGCATCACCGATGATCAGGTCAAGGCAATCCTCGCCGATGGAGTCGCCCGGGCCAAAACTACTTCTAATCAAACTATCAACCAAGTCCGCACCGCTATCGGTATCAATTTATGAGTATGGATAAGTACGAGAGAATTCCAGTTAGCAAAACTGAAATCGATAGAATGGTGGACAATCTTTGCTCTAAATACGATTGCGGGATTGAATACTTACCTGTCCACCTAGATGAAGAAGGAACCTGGAGGATCAGACCAATATTACCAGCTGGTGAGGTGGACCTCGAAACCTTTGCACTGGAATTAACAAAGCGGTTGAATTTAAACGAAGGCACAGATTTCTTTGTACGAGTTACAGACATGTTAGGAGAATCGGACAAACCCTATATTACAATCGAAAAATTAACTAACGAATAAATATGGAACGGACACTAATTGCAGAATTGAATACTAAAAAAGGTGAGACCGTCAGTATTAATGGTTGGATTCATGTTACTCGCGATCAAAGTAAAATGGTGTTTTGTGACATTCGTGACCGGAGCGGAAAAGTACAAGGGGTAGTATTTGGCAAACCTGACGTACTAGATGTTGCCAAACAACTCAAATCCGAATACTGTGTCTGCATGACCGGAATAGTAAACGTGCGACCAGATAAAGCTGTGAAGGAGGGAATAATTAACGGAGATATCGAGCTAGAAATTACCGGGATTGAAATCCTAAATAAATCACAGACTCCACCATTTGAAATCACCGAAAACTCTCTTGGTAAAGATGAAGAGGTGCGGCTCAAGCACCGATCATTGGACCTTAGAACAGAAAGAATGCAAAGGAATATTCGGATTCGTAGTGAGTTCGTAAAAAAATGCCGAGATTTTCTGATGGAACGAGATTTTTGCGAAATTGAAACCCCATTACTCACGGAGTCTACACCGGAAGGGTCTCGTGATTTTGTGGTGCCAAGCCGACACAATCCTGGTAAATTCTACGCCCTACCACAATCACCTCAGCAATATAAACAACTTTTAATGAACGCAGGGTTTGAACGATATGTCCAAATTGCTCGCGCGATTCGTGACGAAGACCTTCGAGCGGACCGTGGATATGAACACACCCAGATCGACGTTGAGATGTCGTTTGTTGAACAGTCAGATGTGATGGAGATTATCGAAGAAATGATCACCACCACGGTCGAATCAATGGGATATACAGTGCAGCAGAAACCATTTCCGCGAATTACATATGCAGAATCGATAAAAAAATATGGGGCTGATAAGTTTGACATGC
>Ga0075110_1000774_pt1 | contig 14585 bp, 16 predicted proteins | sample AntAceMetag02UK8_FD_69799 | JGI IMG/M metagenome (GOLD analysis project Ga0075110, IMG submission 69799) | Saline lake microbial communities from Ace Lake, Antarctica - Antarctic Ace Lake Metagenome 02UK8 | ecosystem: Environmental > Aquatic > Non-marine Saline and Alkaline > Saline | place... | reverse complement strand
CCCACTTAACCCCAGCAGCCTCCGCAGAATCCGCCGTCAGCACATAGTCATTCGTGCCAACCGGGACACGCGCCGGGGTAGACGCAGCAGACGCCGCGAACAGGTCACCCTTCGTGGTGACAACCGATAACGCTACCGCCCCAACATCTTCAGCGTCAGGCATCGAATGCACATGATCATCACGCGATGAATCCACCGCAGTACCAGCAGCCGCCGTACCCAACACAACAGGCGTGACGTCACTCAACCCTGGCAACGCATCCAAGCGTGCCGCAACCGTCGCCGACCCACCGGCAGGGTCTACACCCAACTCGGCCTGCACCGCCTCGGCAGCGGCCTCTAGATCGTCGTGGCGCTCAGCGTGGTTACGGCTAGTTGAATCATCATCACCGAGGTTAGCGGGTGACTGTGCGCTGAAGTTATCTAGTGCCCCAGGGTAATTGCTCGCCCCAGCCATCAGGAATCCAAAAGAGTTGCAGTGCTAGTAAAGTCAACGCCACACACACCGCAAACAGTTTGCACGAGTTCACCGTCAATGCTACGAATGTTGTATTCAACGCCTTGCAACTCACATCCCTGTGTGGCGCAAGCGCCAACGTGGTTTATTTCCATCATCCGGTGGCCGTCCCTTCCGAGTATTGTGCTAAATGAATTTCCAACGCTGAATCAGTCACTAGAGCGTGGGCGACGTTAGCAGTGCCGGGGCCAGCATTCTGTACCTGAAAACTAACCCGAGTAGGTGTAACCGTACCGCCGACAGTTTCAAAAAAGAAACTAGAAAAACTATGTTCGGCCCATCTACTTCCATCAGTATTGCTGAAGTCTATGACTTTCTTAGTAGCCGAAACAACAGGCGTCACAGTACCGAATCTACCAGTAGGCATAGTGACATCAACGTAACGAATAGTTGACCCAGACCCAGTGCCATCAACGTAGGCAGGTATACCTGTCGCGTAAGCGAAAGTGCCACGCAGTAGCGCAGTCTTGTAAGGAATCTGGTCAGGGACAACAGCAGACCACGCTGCCCCATCGTAAACCTCTAAACCATTGGTATCATCCAAGTATGAGGTCATGCCCTCAGTAGGGCTAGCGATAGCAGACCCACGCGCAGCAGACGACGCGAACCGCATAACCGCCTGATCCATCAAATAACTATTAACATCACCCGCAGTTAAAACCTCACCGGATGCAAAAGTTTTCTTACCAGCACCAGCCACAACAGACTCCTAACTACAGGCCGAGAATCGACAAATCAAGAACACCCCAGGTGGGGTTATCTAACTCAAACGGTAACGCAGTCACAGGGTCAAGCGCGAACGTGACACGATGACTATTAGGTGTGCTCGCGTGCGCGACACCCTCCACCAACGCCAACTGCTCAATGCCAGCACCAACACCATTAGGCGTGTACCTGGTCCGCAACAGGTTACCAATCTCAATAGCGGCAACCTGCGGTATCGATTGCGTAGCAAGCAGATTCACTGTCATCTCACGAACGCGCACCTCAGGCTGTTTATACCGTGACAGTAGATAGTCAGCGACCGCAGACACCTGAGCATCATCGGCAGACAACTGACCTGAACGGTCAAGGACACTCACCCCGTACTCTGCGCGGCTAGCCTCATCATCGGCCACCGCTGTCCCACCATTAACCCGCGAAACAATCACACGATTAAACAGTGTCTCTGTCCCGTACTCGACGGCCACACCTTCGTAAGGTACAAGAATGTCAGCGGCGGCAGGGCCGACGTAAGGCAACGCGGCCACATACGATACGCCCGCATTATAGTTCGTAGGCGGATCAAAATTATCTGTTAACACCACGTCTTGTATTGCGGCACTAGGAGTATTAGCACCCTTAAACGTCAACACGCCATCCGCTGCGACAAAGATAGAACCAACCTCAGTTTCCTCAACCAACTGAAGATAGTTCAAAACATTCGTGCCACCATCCACCACGTCAGCCTGCAACGCCTGAGACCCTGTAGCAATGTCACGCAACCCCGCAGGCCAAGCAACCTCAGGACGCGACAACACAGACGCCACACGTTCACTAGACAACTCAGCCACCGCAGTGTGCGCAGTGAACTCCGCGCCAGCCAACAAAACAAACCCATCCACACACGACACCGACGCAATAGAATCACCGGACAAATCGTAGTCAAGGTTCCAATCCTCAATCAGGCCAGTGAAAACAGCCTGCCCTGACACAGAGATACGGATAGGGCGCCTAGGTTTGATCTGCCCAAAGTACGGGCCAGCAGAATACAAAGGGTCAAACGTGCGTAGCCTGTTATCCAAAGTGACTGCAGCCGAGCCAGTCTGAGACTTATCTAGCCTGCGCGACCGGCCACGCCTCACCGACACAGAACGCACCGCATCAGTCACGTCATAAAACAATTCACCGGCAAGCACAAACTCAGAATCCAACTCACCCTGCACAGGGTCACCTAGTACAAACACAGTAGGCCCAGGTGACGCGCCAAGATCAAACCCGATCTCTACCCTGACATCCGTTGTCATGGCGCGGCCACAAACACGCGACCATTGGCACGCTCGTAAGCCTTAATCGCCTCCACAGTCTGCCGACCAATTTCACGAGGATCACCCACGCCAGCGTTCACGGTAATGAAAACCTGATTAGCCGCAGCACTTCTCGCCGCCGGAGTGCCAGCCATGTCACGCTGCCCAAACTCAACATCCGCACCAACATTAGCAAACGCTGAAGATGCCTGCCTGAACTGACGTTCGAGGTCGTTAACCTCAACAATGCCGCCAACACCTGACGAAAGCAACGCCTCAGCGATTGCTAAACCATTGTCAGGGCCAGCCGCCACGATCTCTTTCAGCGAATTAGTGTTAAGGCCAAGGTCACGCAGTTTCTTCAACGACGCAGTGAAAGCCCTAATGTTTGCAAGCCTTTCCCGCAGTTGCATACCAATCGCGGCACGCTCAAACCCGGCAGGGACACCACCCAAATCAACATTCATGATCGACCCAAACTCACGGCCAACACCACGCAACTGCCCCAGGTAAGACTTAATCGCTTTAACCCTGTCCTGCAAATCTTTTTGCGCTTTGTCTAAGCCGTTCTTAGCCTCGTCGAGGGCAGACTGAGCGGCTTCCCGCGCGGCATCAGTAGCGGCCTGAGCGAGCGCGGCAGACGCGTTCTTCACTTTTTCTTTTTGCGAGTTGACGCCATTAATCAAACCCTCAGGAATAAACGCGCCTAACTGCTCAAATATCTTTGAGGGTGACGCGATACCTAGCGCGGCTTTGAATGGGCCAACGATCCACCCTGGCAACATGTTTAGGAAGAAACTGCCGATGCTGCGCAGCAGTGAACCCGCGCCATTCAGCAGCCCCTGAACGACGCTAACGCCAGCGTTGTACAACCATGACCCGGCGCTAGCGAACACGCCCACGACCTTGCCAGGAATCTCCTCAAAGAAATCTAGGAACGCGCCAAGTTTTTCTAGCCCAGACTTAACGGTGTCCACGACAGCGTTGAACACGCTTGAAACTTTCCCGCCAAAGTCTTGTGCCACACCGAGAGCCGTCGTGAACGCGTCAGCAAGGAACAGAACATATCTGATTAGGCCAGCAATAAGGAACGACACTGCTTCGATCACCTTCGACAGGTAACCGGCCCACAATGGAATAATCACATTCCCAATAAAATCGCCTAAAGTTTTAAACACTGCCTTTAAATTTTCGATCCCAGTTTCGTTCTCTTTCAACACCTTTTTGATTCTGTCCACTGCCGACATGATGGCATCTTTGACAGCGTTGAACGCGTTAGTGACAGCATCACGGAACACTTCAGACTCACGCCACAACGCCACAAAGATAAGCACCAGACCAACTATCGCCGCGACGATCAAACCCACCGGGCCAAACAGGACACCGATAGCGCCACCGATAGCACCAATACCGCTGACCGCTCCACCTAACGCACTGATCAGTGAACCAACCACCATGAGCACCGGGCCAATAGCCGCAGCGATAAGCGCCGCTTTTACAATAAACTCTTTAACCTCAGGGGATAACGCCTGAAATTGTTCAATGAGACCAGTGAAGAATTCTACAAACTGTGTCACGGTCGGGGCGATAATGTCGCCCAGTTGGATCAACGCTATCTTGATATTCTCAAACGCTGACTGCATTTTGAAAGCACCAGTTTCGGCGGTGACCCCAAAAGCTTCATCTGTGATGCCAGCGGCATCAGCAGTTAAACCAAAAGTACCCGCGAGTGTTTCGGCGTTAGCGTCAAGAATTTGGAACGCGGCAGCGGCAGCCTCAGACGATCCAAGTAGGCGCCCCAACTCTTCACGGTTCCCGCCCAGTTTTTTGTCAAGCATCCCCAGGGTCTCAACTAGGCCACGCTCACCGATGGAGTCTCGAACATCTTGAGCAGTCAAACCAATACCGTCTAGCGCTTTCTTTGCCTGTTCCGTTGGTACAACGAAAGCCCTGAACAGTGCAGACATTTGTGTAACTGATTGTGCTGCATCACCATTCGTCCGTGTGAGCAACGCGACCGCGCCGCCCATGTCAGCGAACGATGCCCCTGCCTGTTGAGCGAAAGGCAACACACGACCGATAGCGCCCGCAAATTGTGAGGTCTCAAAGTTACCCGCACGCGCCGTAGCCACAATGATGTCAGTAGCAGACGCCGCGCTCAACACCTCAGAACCGTACGCGTTCATCGCGCCAGCAAGCGCACGCGAGATATCTGCCGTCTCACCTAGCCCCGCCGCAGACGCCTTAGCAGACGCGTCCAAAGCCGACAACGCATCATCGCCACGCAAACCCGCAGACGTTAACACAAACAGTGCATCCGCTAGTTCCGCAGGCGCTTTCGCGGTTTCGCCCGCCAACTTCAAAACAGCGGTCTCCATGACTGCAACTTCATCCGCAGCAATACCGACCAGCGAAACGATCTTAGTCATGGACGATTCAAAGTCATTAGCCAAAGTGACTGCACTGGCACCGATAGCGACTAGTGGCAGTGTCACGCCTAGTGTCATTTTTTTGCCAGCAGCGGACACGCTCGCGCCAACCGCAGACAGTTTACTGCCCATGTCTTTAAACGAATTAGATATGCCGCTAGTCGCGTCGGTCGAAGTTTTGCGCAGGCTCTCTAGATCACGTTGCGCTTTCTTAATGTCTTTATCATTGTAGTCACCGTAGACGTGTACGCGGATACCATCGTTAGCCATTATTGACCTACTTTCCGCATAGCGTCTTGAATGCTTTTTTCAATTTTTTGCGCAACTTCTGGCACCACTTTGTAATACGCAGCAGCCATAAACCTAGGCGCCTTGCTAGCGCGTCTATATTTGCTGACGATATTATCGTTAAACACTCCACCAGAACTTAACCCGGCGAATGCGAGAATAGCGCCAGCGGGGTTCATTTGCTGTGCTGAATATCCGAACGCCACGGTAGCCGCTCTGACACGCTTTCGTGTTGTCTCTAACTTGATAGCACTTCGCACAGTCTTACCAACATAAGGAACAGAACGACCTCTAACAGGATCAGTCCACGCGCCCCAATTAGACAACGCAACATTTCCCGGATACGCCGATTTACTTTCTCTCACAAGCGAAAGGCTGGCCGACCGCATCTCTTTCTTCAACTGCTTAGAAACATCTTTATCAAACTTTTCTAGACGGTTAACGAGTTCCGCTATCCCGCTGACTGTTGCGGCCATTATCGTCCTTTCTGCTGTTTGCGCTCCTGAACACGACGCCAACGCAGATAACGTTGCATAGTGGCAAACATCCTAGGACTCTCTGCCTCCAACTCACTAGGCAAACAACCCCACTCATACGCCAAATGCACTACAGCCCAATGGGTTGACTGCTCTCCAAAGGGACAATTTTGTTATCCTCCGAATCACCAACAGTCACATTAGCGACCGTCTTCACCCACTTTTCAAAATCGTTGCCCGCTTTATCGTTGCGCTGCAACGCGTGCCAAGCAAGCCACAGAATCCATTCAAGTTTCAAACCTGAACCGAACTCCGTAATAGGCTTATCAAATTGACGTTCAAACGCGAGCAGGTCGGGTACCGACGCCACCGCAGTAGCGTCGGCCCCGTCCTCATACTGAACAGACATCGTGAAACGCATCATCAGAATTACACTCCAATCGCAGGTAGATGCTAGGACAAAATTAGGCTGGTGCTACGGCGCGTGTAACTTCACCGCTGATCGGCAGAGACACACTCACGGTAGCGAGATCGCCAACCGCTGAATCCACCGGGTTATACTGCGACACAAGCACATCGAACTGGTACTCAGGGTTGGTGGTGCCAATAGCGGCAGTACCACCGGGGCGCACCTTAACAGCAGCAGTGCCGCCAAGGTTAGGCCACATCAGCGAATCAATGCCGCCAGCGCCAAAGTCTTGGTGAAACTCGAAATCAACTGAACCTGACTTCAGCCCACCGATGCGGGTATTCCATCCGCCACTGCCAAAGTTGGTGACATCAACGTCAGCGGCTTCCAAACTAATAGACACGGAAGCACACGACGATGAGACTGTGCTGCCCGCGAACTCGATAACGGGATCGGTAACGACAAATGTCGCCATTGTGTGCCTCCTCAGGCATAGACAACCACAGTGAATTCCACTGCGGCATAAACAGTTTCGCCCACTTGCACTATCTGATTACCATTCGTGCGGGTAACCTGAAGGGTCTGGGCAGAACCCCCCAAACTTCGGTCGGCTTCTATAGCCGCTTTCACACTGGCAGCGCCATCAGGATCAGCGTAAGCATCTAAACGGTTCTGCGCGTTACGTTCAGACGTGCGCCCCACAATCACAGTCACAGGAAATTCATAGGTGTGTAGCCCGTTGCGAAACGCCGTATCGTAAGTGATCGTTGCAGACCCTACAACGGCCACAGGGGGCGCGATATCGTCTGGGATATATGGAGAAACCCTCAACCCTGTTATGGCCGCCAGGTTGTCTCCTAGGCCGTTACGGATACTGTTAATGCTCACGCGACACCTACAGGGTCACGGCGGAAAGGTGCAAGGATCGCAGCAACGTCAGCGTCCACACGCGACACCCTAATGACACCCATGTCCGGCCCGATACCCGCGACACCTAGCACACTGTCGAAACGCTTAAACAGCCTCAGAGACATGAGGATACACGCCTGCACAACATCGGTAGGGACAGACGCAAACCCAAACTCTGCCGTGACCTGAACGCTGGCCTCGCCAAGATTCTCACGATACCAACCAACCGGAAACAGGTAGTCACCTATAGCACGCAATTTAGTCGTAGGAAACACCACCCCATTGCTTCGATTGTTCAACGGCTCACGTTGATAATCTGACGCGCTCCACGTCGTATCGTACACGCCATCTAGATCGTCACTTGTACGCAAAGTCAATGTGACACTAGCAACATCATCAATATCTACCGTGTAACTGTTTTGCGCGAGATACACGCGAGTCTCTACACCGTCAGTGAAAAACCTACGGGCGCAATGCTGGTCAATCATTCTTGACGCGGACTCAATCGACAATTCCAATAGTTCATCGTCTACTGTGTCTGTGATTCGTGCGGCGGCTTTCACTTGCGCCAGTGTCGCGTAACCGTTAGTAATAGCCATGTTTCATTCCTCCCGGTCAGCGAACCCCGCCAACGCGGGACGCCACAACTCATTATAAATTTTGTCAGCATCATAGTTATCAACAATGTGTGCACGCGTGTCAGCGGAATGCTTATCGTCTTTACGGTCGTACGATTCTTCCAACGCTCGGGCCATGTCGTGAACACTCGGTGTGTTAAACCATGCACCCTGAGCGGCATCCCACAACGGTTGCCCAGACACCTTCCAACCATCCACAACTAACTCAGGTTGAGCAGTAAAATTATTCACAATAACTCTTGTGCCGCAGGCCTCAGCCTCCGCGACAGTCAACCCGAAACCCTCACCCAACGTAGCGGCAAGCAACACATCTAGACCCGTGTAGATAGCGGCCATAGCGTCATTCGGTATACCAGTGCGCAGCAAATACTGATTAACGTAATGCACCTGATTTTTGTTGATCCCTACCGAATCGATCAATGGTTGCAACGGAATACCGCCCATTGCGCCAGATATCTCCGAATGAATGTACAGGTGGGCGTCAGGCTTATTGCTTGCAAACATTGACCACGCCAGCAACTGCTCACCGAAAGCCTTACGCACCGGGCTTGTACCCTTATTCGCGTTAATGATTCCCGTAACGTGCACGTCATCGTCAGAAATGTTCATCAACTCTCTGCCAGTACGGGCGACGCCTGACGCGTCTTCGATTGTGGCAGTAGGTTTAAAAGTGTTTGTGTCAATGCCGTGAGGTATGCACAGGTGTTCAATACCGGCGGCTGTTAGTTGGGCCGCGCCGTAGTGACTCATGGCGATAGGTGTCACGTTATCTTTCGCGCACCACTGCGCTACCTTAGGTGGGACAGGCAGATGATCGATAGGCACCCACGACGCGATAGGGATAGTGTCTAGGCCAGGGTTTGAATACACCCAGGTGTCGTAAAGCGTTACCAGCAAAGGTGTTTGGCCAAGGTGTTGCCGCGCCCAGTCAGCGTAATACGCGGGTAGGACATCTTGCGAATACGCGTCAAACCCACGTGGGAAATGTTCAATGCCTTCCCACTCGCTCATAGTCGCTTCTAGGCCATAGTTAACCGCGACCGCCACAGAGTGCCCATCGTTAACCATCCGTGACGTGACCTGTTTAGTTTGCTGCCCGTAACCTGTTGCAGCCCAAGCAGCATTAGACGCCCACAGTGTCGCTAAAGTTTTCATCGCAGATTCCTTTACTGTTCGCAGGTGGGTGCTAGGTGGAGTGCAACCTGCGAGTGCGCCCCACCTAGCGGCTTACATCTCACATATCAACACGCAGGGAATACGTTGATACGCAAGAACTTTACTGGTTAAGCAGTACCGCCACGGAACACCTTGACGGCTTCCTGCTGGCCAAGGTCGCCCCAGATCCGCATGGTTGCGCGGAAACCAATTTCATCGGATGCGAAGTAGGCATCGTCTGAACGGGCGATCTCAATGCCGCCAACCTGACGGACATGGTACGAACCGTGCCAACCAAACGTCACAGACTTGTTAGCCGTGCCGATGGCGGGGATGTCCGGGTTATCGAAGATCGGGAAACCGAGCAGGCTATCGGGAGTTCCGACAGTTGCCGCAGGCTGGAACAGGTAAGCGCCCTGACCGTCCTTGAGTTTCCGTGCAGCACCTAGAGTCTGGCGATTCATCTGCCACGCGCCACCCATCCGCACATACGACCCATTGACCGAGTGTGCAAGGTCAATCAGGTTATCCGCAGTGAAAGCACCAGTGACACCCGTGCCACCAGTAACGCCCGTGCCAGCAGCAACCACAAGACCATTTGGCTGCACAGTGCCAGTACCGACAGTGAGCAGCGCATTAACCTTGAGACCCAACGCAATACCAAACATGCGGGCAAGGTAACCCTCAATGTCGAAGCCTGCATCGGTGAGCAACTCGCGGCTAGCCTTAGTGAGAACAGCGACCTTCTGTGACTTCAGCGTGATGCTGGAGAACGTGGGGTCGAGTGCAGTGATTGTGGTCGCTTCAGCGATAGCGGTAGCGGCGGGGCGCGTAGCCTCAACCGGAATACGCAGATCCTCACCAGATTCGGTGTTGATCAACGTAACTACGTTACCGTCAAGCATCGGGCCAACCGTAATCATTGCTTCCTGCAAGCGGGGCAGGAATGACTGCGGCACAACGGCTGCATCATCACTGGTGTTCAGGTCGCGGCGCTCAATGTTCATTGAACGTGCCTCACCGTTTACCAGTGCACGCAACTGCTCAGACACGCCGCTGCGCTCTGGTGTGGAGCGAACTTCAGCAACCTCCGGGGCAATCTCCATCGTGTAAGCCCGACGGTCAGCGTCGGACTTAACCTGATCAATGTGTGACTGACGTGTGTCCATCTCACCATTGAGAGAATCCCACGCGGTGCGTTCTTCTACGGACATCTCGCGACCTTCAGCGTCGGCGCGATCAATAAATGAACGGGCCGCGTGCAGGTCACTATTCTGAGCGTCAACTAGACGCTGCAAATATGACATGCGAACTCCTTCTATAATTGTTGTGTTGTAAGGGTTTTGCCGAATGCGGCTCCGCACGCGACGCCTCAGCCACCGGCTCCGGTAGCCAAGAAAACTAAGACAATTTCAGATGCCGCTCAAGCAACTGCAAACGCAAACGCGCATCATTGTTTATGTTGCGTTGCGTGTCTAAACTATTGAGCACGTCCAACGTGTCGGACAACTCGGCAACGTCCTCAAGCGAAACGTCGCTAGGTTTGCGCAAAGCATCTATAACCATCATCAACAGATCAACGTCATCGTCCGATAACGTCTCTGCCGCATTAACTTTCGCGATAGCATCAGCGAGCGCAGCAGGATCAACCTCTGCGCGTTTGGCTGGCACAAGCCACGACCGGACAGCCGCAGACGTAGCCGGGTAAGCGGCAACACCAGTAACCACAGACACCTCATGCAAACGGATCTCATCTAGCGTACGTTCGCCGCCATCGTCAGACCACGAATCACGCACAGTAGAAAAACCGAAACTCATAGTATCAACGACCTTGCGCTGCATCAGTTCTTGGAGATCGCGGCTATAAGTTGTGTCCGGCAAATCTGCCTCAACGTACAGGCCATCGTCTCTGTCTTCTAGGCGTAAAGTCTTAGACCGCGTAGACGCCAACACCATACGATCATCGTGATTGACATACATGCGGATGTCGTTGCGGGACTTCAGTGTGCGGGTGAGCGCACCGCGTGCAACTCTTTCAGTGAATGGCAGCGGCAGGCTAGGCGAATCGTAGCGGATAGCGTAACCCGCGAAAGTGCCAATGCTGTCATCTGTCGTGGCCGCTCTAAACTCTAGCGGCTCTGTCACAAGTTCACGAGTCTCTAATGCCTGCACGGTGTTTTGCTCCCTCAATAGTTCTGCTTGTGTCTCGAAAAATTTACGCGCAGGCTCAGGGTTAGCGCTTGATCCGTCGATCTGCACAGGTGTTGCAGTGCCTACGGTTACACGCCCAGACGTTAACGGCATTAGCCCTCCTGCTGTAGTTGGACGCTCAGCACGCCCGTATGCTCAATGGTTGGTAGACCAACTGCGACCAGCGCGGCCTCAGGGTCGAAACCTGCAATTACAAGTTTAGATGCCATGTCTACTTTGATCTTTGTTTCTGTTAGTGCCGCAGCGTTTACGTCCACGTTCGCGAGCGGCACACGGTAAGTGTCTCCACCTTCAACCGCTGGCATATCTTCCACCCGGTGGATATCGTTAATGTTCAAGAACCCGGCCTGAATGCCTTGCGAGTACGCCGCGTAACGATCCTGCAAATTCGCCCGCAGCAAACCATCAACATTGAATTTAAGGAACGCTTCACCAGGCAACAGCCTTGAATAGGCGTCTTCAATTTTTGCAATCAGCGGCAGAATCGTATACGTCACAAACGCTTTCGACAATTCCTCGACGCTGGCGTAAGACATGGAGCCGGGTTTAGTTGACTGCAACAGGTGAGGGGGGATACGCCACACGCGGCAGATCTCTTCCACCATGAACTCGCGTGAAGCGAGCATCTGCGCCTGCTCAGGATCTACACCAGTTTTCTGAAACTTTGCGCCACCAGACAACACGCCGGGACGGTGGCTATTCTTCAGGCCACGGTGTCCAGTTTCCCAACCGTCCTGCAACGCTTTCGCTTGCTCTTTGGTGATCTCATGAGGAACCTCTATGACGCCCTGAGTCGTAGTGCCGTTCCCAAAGAACGCCGCGGAGAACAACTCCAAAGCTTTTGCCAGACCTAGAGTCTCGCGCAATTCGTGAATCCGTGACACACCCCGCAACTGGCCAGGGCGACGCAAGTCAGTGATGTGCACCACGTCATCTTCAGTCAACGTAACTGACTCGCGTTCGCCATCGTAGTGGAACACGATACGGCCATCACTGTTTCGGTCTATGCGTACCTTACGCGGGTCAAGTACGGACAGAGAAATCAACTCACCGCGCAGGTCATACACCTTGCGGATAAACGCGTTCCCGTCGGTAGCAAGACTCACATGCAACGCTTGGTAGTGATCAATGCGCGTCACGCCCTGATCGGGTTCAGGGTCGGTAACCCAACGGGGCTTAGGGCGCAACGCTTTACGCTCGCCCTCCTCACGGACATACGCATCAACCGGGAGTGTGGAACACACGTCACTGATCAACCTGATAGCGGCATACACAACACTAATACGAAACGCCTCATCGGTGTTCACGTTCACACCTGAACGTGTTCCCTGCGAGACAGGTATACCCATCTCAAACATTGACTGAAAAGTGATAGCGCGAGACTCGTTCGAACGCAACAAATTATTGAGCATCGCTAGAGCCTCTCTCCATCGCTAAACCAACAGTCATCAACATCAGGCCACCCACAACAAACCCAGCCGGTAACGCAATCAGGCCAGCCCCAACCGTGACAGCCACTACCCCTAGCAGTTGTAAAAGTGTTGCCAGCATTCAAAACTCCTAAACATAGAACGCCACCTTAGGCGGCGTCGCAGGGTTTTCCCTACGGGCAGTAGCCCTATCGAACGCGATCACAGCACACACACCCGCATCAATCTTACGCGGGGACATCTTATGCTCTTTTGTGATACGCGGGCCAAGCCGATCAGTGCGCACCACACAGTTATTCAAATGCCTTGCTAGTAAAGGATCATGGTCATGCGTGACACCCTCACCCGTTACCGCGTCATAGAACTTAGCGGTAGCGGGAACCATACGCGCAGGCGACGACGTAACAAACTCGGTGACAGGTAAACCCGCTGCGGCCCATGACTCAATCTCACGCGACCACCTATAAGGATCACACGCGATCTCCACCACATTCCATCGCGAAGGTAAACTCAATACCTCGTGTTCAACTTCACCGATAGGCACACGCCAATCGTCGCGGGCACCCGGTGGACGTTCCCACGCTTTGATCAACCACATACGCGGTACGTCTTCAATCGTGCAACCCACAAGCGCCGTAGAGTCATTCGAGAACGACCCATCGAAGCCGACCACAACCGGCGTATCATCAACTGGCGCAACAGTTTCCGGCAACGTATCCCACGCGCCAGACGGTAACCACGCCGTCTGGGCGTTAACCCATGTGCCTAAACGCTTAGTCCTAAACTCCGCTTCTGGTGTGCGTTTCATTGCCGATTCAAAATCGTCAACGTCTTGTAAGTCTCCATACCCAGGGTTGGCGGCACGCCACACTTCAGGGTCACGGTAGTTAGCATCTTCAGGCGCACCCCAATGAGCCATGAAAAAACTATCATCATCGGCTTCACCATCGGCCACACGTTTACCGTACTGCCACAACGCATACGCGACAGAATCTTGACCAGACGAATCAGACTTAACACCCGGCGTAGTGATCGCCAATAGCATTGCCTCAGGGCGTGCACCCATCGCAAGACTGAGCACGTCGTACATGCGCCGATTAGGTTGCGCGTGCAACTCATCAAACACAACCAGATTAGGTGACAAACCCTCCTGCCTAGAACTATCACTAGACAACACTCGGTACACGCTACCGGTCTCAGGCACCTCTATCGCGTCACGGAAAAGTTTAGTATTAGCACGCAATTCCGGCGACGATTCAATCATCGCTTTAGCAGCGCCAAAAACAATCCGCGCCTGTTCACGATCACTAGCAGCCGAATAAACCTCAGCACCCTGACCAGACATCATCAACGAATACAACGCGATGCCACTACCCAACGCACTCTTACCAGATTTGCGCGGTAGCAACACTAATGATGAACGATGCCGCAACCGACCATCCGGCCGACGCGCAAACACGTTACCCACCAACTGTTTCTGCCAGTCACGCAACAGCAACGGCTCGCCCGCGCGACCCCCCACAGAATCTTTTACCTGCGGGCACAACGCTTCAATGAACTCAGTAACCAACTCGCCATCCCCGCGAGCAATATCCTCCACCGGCACAGGTGTAAGAATCCTAGGGGGCCACCCGTCCATCATGCATTCCTGCGAGCGCGCAACGCCTCCAACTTCGACACCTCACGCACCTCCGCCACACCCAACCGCGTCCGATCCGTAGGCGTAAACCCCAACAAAGACAGCATGGAACGCAACTCACTATCTAGTGAACGCAGCGCCACACGGTCACGCCAGTCAGCCTCACCAGACAGCACAAAACCGCGCAAGCCCTCACGCTCTTCCACCGTCTCGCAAACCAACTGCACCAACTCGATATCGGTAGTAGGTGCAACCCACAACGCGCCAGACGCCCACACGCGCTCCCACAACGCCAAACCAGCACCCGCCAACGGCCTAACAGGATCGGGACTACCAACCACAGGCGGCAACGCCGCGAGACCCTTAGGCAGGCTACGCTTGCCAGGGTTACCCTGCCGACGCTTCACCTCGACGGGTTTGGGATGGTTAGGCATGATCACTCCTAGCGCAGGTAATTAAACATTGAACTACCAAAATT
>Ga0075110_1000755_pt1 | contig 14816 bp, 14 predicted proteins | sample AntAceMetag02UK8_FD_69799 | JGI IMG/M metagenome (GOLD analysis project Ga0075110, IMG submission 69799) | Saline lake microbial communities from Ace Lake, Antarctica - Antarctic Ace Lake Metagenome 02UK8 | ecosystem: Environmental > Aquatic > Non-marine Saline and Alkaline > Saline | place... | reverse complement strand
ATTGGTTATCTGTCATGTTCGATTGTGACTTGTATAATAGTTATATGGTCGGCCTGAATTTTACATGGGATAAAGTTTCAAAAGGCGGGTTTATTTATCTTGATGAATATTTTTCATTGAAGTTTCCTGGAGCCAGAATTGCTGTCGATGAGTTCTTATCTGACAAGGCCGAAAAGCCTTTTATGCATAAACTCATTGTAGGTGATTTTGAGCGATGGTCGATAATCAAGTCGACGTAAGGTAGGTTTTTTCTTTCTGCGGGTTAAAATTTTGAAAAAAAAAATATTAGCTGTTGTCCCGGCAAGGGGTGGTAGTAAAGGGGTTAAGTTAAAAAATCTTAGAAAAATCGGTGGGGTTTCTTTAGTTGGCCATGTCGGGCGTGTAATTGCAGGTGTCCCCGAAATTGATCTAGCTATTGTTTCGTCCGACCATCCCGATATTATTAAAGAATCCTTGAATGTTGGACTGCATGCACTTTTTATTAGGCCGGAAGCTCTTTCCGGAGATAGAGTTTCTGATATTGAGGTACTGACACATGCACTGCTAGAAGTTGAAATGCAAAGAAATGAACAGTTTGATATTATTTTAATGCTACAACCTACTAGTCCTATGAGGCATTCAAATGATATCAAAGAAACTTTAAGAAAATTAATAGAAGGGAAATATGATTCGGTGTTTACTGTAAGTGAAACTGATTCAAAAAGTCATCCTTTAAAGCAGTTTGTGTTGGATGGTGACCTAATAAATTATTATGATGAAAAAGGCGCTGAAATTATTGCTCGCCAACAGTTGAAATCGACTTTTCACAAAAACGGACTGGTTTATGCAATTACAAGAGAGTGTCTTTTAGAGCAGAACACTTTGTTGGGAAGAAAAGCCTCGTTTGTAGTTACCAATAGACCGGTGGTTAATATAGACACTGAATATGATATTGATTTGACGGAATATATATTCATGAAAAAGGATGTTACTAAGTGTTAAGAAGAGCTTGGCTAATTACTAAGAGTTTTGGCTACGACTTTGCAAAATTTGAACTATTTTTTCCTTTAAGAAATGCCTGGAAAGATATTATAGCGAAATTTTCCCGATCTCAAATTAAAATAATGTCGTCTCAATGGATAAGTGTTTTAAAACATTCTAACTCCAATCGAATATGTGTTAAAAATCTGTCTGACGACGTTTCGCAACACATTATTTTTGCACCAATTCACAATTTTTCAGATAAGGTAGCGGCTTTCGAATCGCTTGTAGCGAAGTCGCTAAGCCTACAGGGCCACAAAGTATCTATTCTAAGTTGTGATAGTAGTCTTCCGGCGTGTCTTTGGAATGTCTATGGTGATCATTCGCATGATACAGAAAACTTTTCTCCACCAAAATCTGGATATTCTAAAAAGGCACTTTGCCGCCAATGTACTAAGAATAACAAAGCTACGTATTCAAATTTGGAATTGAATACTATTTCATTAAAAAGCTACGCCTCCCAGGAAGCGCTTCTTAGAGCGGTCGATTTTGTAGATTCCAACATGAATGGATATTATGAACATGTAATTTATAAGGGTATTAACGTAACTGAGCATGCATATTCATCAACTATCCGAACGACGGTGAGAGGTACGCTAGAAGAAGACGGATGGTCAAAATTTCTATTCCGGAGATTCATGGTTTCAGCGGTCTACTACATTGATATGTTGGAAAAGATGACTGTCGAACAAAAGCCTAATTGCTTCGTATGTGTCCATGGTATTTATCTAGAACATGGAGTACTGGTTGATTTTGCCAACAATAACAATATTCGAGTGGTAGTTCATGGAACACCCTATAGAAAGAATACGATGTGGTTAGCGCATAAAGATACTTACCATAGAACTCTCGTTGCCGAACCAATCGATCGTTGGGTTGGAATTAATATGACTGATGAAATGAAGGCAAATGTCAGTGCTTATCTGAACTCCAAAATTGCAGGCGGTCGAGAAAATGTTAATTATAACCCCAGCCCAATACTAGATAAAGAGAAGATGTTTAGAGAGATTGGTTTAGATATCAACAAGAGAATCGTTTCAGTTTTTACGAACACTCTTTGGGACGCTCAAGTCGTTTATAAGTCTAATATATTTGAAAATATGCTTGATTGGTTATATGAAACAATTGATTATTTTATAAGTTGTCCGGATATCCAACTTGCAATCAGGATTCATCCAGCTGAAAGTAAAGGTGACTTTACTACAAATCAGCCTATTGTTGAAGAAATTAATAATAAATACCCATCATTACCTAGCAATATTTTTATTATTGCACCTGAATCCGATGTCAGTTCAGTTTTATTGGCAGATGTGAGTTCCGCAGCGATTATTTATGCGACAAAATTGGGGATTGAGTTGGCTTATAGAAAGGTACCACTTATAGTGGCAGGGGAGACGTTATGCAGAGGCAAGGGGTTCTCAATTGACATTTCCAGCAAAGAGCACTATGTCGCTACGTTAGAATCTATCGGGAATCTTAATATAGATGTTGAAAAGGCTAGCGTCTTAGCTGAAAAGTATGCGTACCACTTGTTCTTCAATTTAATGATAGAATTCCCTTACATAACTTCAGACTTAGTGACCAACAGATTAGTGCAACTAAACTTCGATTCTCTGCAGGATCTTTTGCCGGGTGAAGACCGCGGATTAGATGTTGTATGTGAAGGTATTTTAAATGGAAAGCCATTTGAATATATACATCTGGCGGATGCAAGTTTTCCTGTTAGCGCGATATGATTAGGTGAAAATAACTAATTTATGGGATCTTCAATAACCTCTCAAAAGGTTAGAGGGTAACTGGTACTTCATATGAAGTTGTTTAAAGGTTCACTTATTATACTCGCGTCAAACTGGATAATGTTTCCGCTTGCGTTACTGCAAAGTTTTCTAGTTATTGACTATCTTGGGGCAAATGGACGGGGCAATTTCGTTCTATTTCAGTCGATATATGCGATTGTAGCCTTCGTGCTTACATCAGGGATGTCGACAAGCAGTGTGTACTTTTTCCGTCAAAAAATTTATTCATTGGCCACTATCACTTTATCATTTTTCTTGTTTTCCATCGTAGTCATGTTTATTGCCTCTCCCTTGATTTATTTTAATTTCGAACATATATCGAGAGTCTCCGGATTTACTCAGAGTTCCCCCACCTCGGCGATTTTTTGTGTAATAGCTATAGGATCACTGCTTTACTCAAACTTTTCACAAAGCCTATTATTAAGTTTGGGATATGCAAAACTTGTAAGTTTGATTAATTTAGGTCGCGCAACACTCTGCATTATTATTATTTATGTATTGTGCGGTTTATTTAATTATGATTTGCTTACATTAATAATTGGAATAGTAACGCTTGATTTAGTTGTCGCGGTGCTTGTAACCTTGATAATCGTTAAAATGCCCTATTTCGACGTAGTCACTGACCTACGAAAATGCTTAAAAGACATGGTGGGCTATGGTTTAAAAAGTTACTTAACCCCGATATTGCCGCTTGTTCAGAATAATATTAGTAATATCTTTATTGGGAGAATGAATGGACCTGAAGCTGTAGCTTATTTCTCTTTGGCGGTGTCAATTTATAACGGCATCAACAAGATACCAAAAGCGGTAAATTCACTGCTGCTTGGGATTATTTCAGACAGTGAATACGAAAATCCAAATATAAAAGTGGCAAAAGTGACGAGTTCATTAACGTATACCATTGGATTGTTTGCTCTTTTTTTGGGGGTCTCTGGGTATTTTTTAATACCGTCCGTGTTTGGAATGGACTTTACTCAAACCTTAATACCATTATATATACTATTGGTTACTGTCGTTATCGTATGTGCTGCCGCTACACTACAAACTAGTTTTCTTGCATCTAATAGACCCCAGACCGCGAGCATCTTGAGTATGGTAGGTGCAGCGTTATTGTTAATATTTACCCCAATAGGAATAAGTTATTTCGATATCATAGGCGCAACAATTGCGATATTTTTTGTTAGATTAACCATATATGTGCTTACCGTTGTGCAGTTCAAGAGAATTTCAGGTGTTCGCTGGAGCGAGACAATAAAGCCAGATAAAAAAAGCTTATATTGGATAATAAAGCGAGCAAAAAAATATATTAAGAAGGATTAACTATATGTTAAAAAGTACCATAACTTTAAAAGATATGACGAAAATAATTGTAAGTGCATTATTATTTTCGGTTATTTTTGGTAAATCAATGATGCTACCAGGAGTTTCTATGGGCGATATAACCTTCATTTTTGTTTCCATAATTGCGGTAGCTAGTTTGACTTTAGCTTCCTCAGCCATTATTTTTCCAAAGTACGTGCTTTTCATTCTAGCAATCGTTCTCTGGGCCCCTCTTGATTTTTTAATCGCTTATATGATCGGTATAGTGGATGTTCAAAACTATTTTTGGGGTAGTTTTATGAAGCTCTTTGTGTATGCAATTGGTTCAATTGTTATCTTGATGTTTCTATCTAGAGCTCCTATGCAGTCTCTTTTGAAACCTGCAATAAAGATGCTAATGTTCTCAACTTGGATATCTCTATTTATATTGGCCTTGCAATATATTAATGATTTTGGTTTAGAATTTCCCGTATGGTTATTTTGGTTCGGTCAAGGAGGGGTTGCTGAGTTTGGAGATGTAGGGGGAGTGTTGGAATTAAGTGGTACTAAGATCTATAAGCTAAGAGGTATATTTATGGAGCCAAGCTTATATAGCATTTACACAATCCTTGTATTAGCTGTCTTCCATAATTACGATATCGATAAAAAATTAACTAACATACAACAATATGCAGTTTACGCATCACTTTTCCTGACATTTTCATTAACAAGTTATTTTCTATGTGCAATATATTATTTTAGCTTCAAAGCGGCCCGTTTGAAGTTCAACGGGATCTCGTTTTTTAAAATGGCGGTCATTGGGCTAATGGTTCTTATTTTCTTTCCAGTGATTAGCGAATTTATTATCGAGCGAACTTTAGGTGTTCTTGCTGGGGATGATCGTTCAGCTTCACTCCGATTTTTAGCGTCCTTTGATACTATGCTCGCAGCTATAACGAATAATTTATTCATTGGTAGCTCCTTGGGATATTTAGAGTATTTACCAAGCAGTCTTAACCTTTCATTCAATTACCAAACGGACGTGAATGAATTTGTAATCTCGGAGGGTAACAATCAAATAATTCTTTTTTATTACTTTGGGTCGCTTGGAATTATAGGGTTATCTATATTTACAATTATGTTATATCCAATTTTTAAAAATTGCTTTCAATACTTCTTAGTATTATTTGCCTCTACTTTCGCGCACGGTGGCGCTAATGAATTGATATTTTGGGTGTTTTATTTATTAGGCATACTGATGGCTAGAGAAGTGTATTTTAATTCTATTTTAATAAAGCCTAATTCGGAAAGAGTTTCACCTATTGGCAGCAATGAAGTGTTTTTAGGCTAAGATGTTAGAATAGTTATTCTGAGCTTAAATAAATAAAATGGAATTAAAGGATAACTATAAAATTTTACAACTATATTGTTAGTAATATTTAGAATTTACTAGCGTTCGGTTTTTTAGCATATTATTTAGAAGAGATTATGATATACGATGAAAGATTTTAAGGCGATATTTCTAAATGTTTTAGAAAGTAGACGCTATAAAGCTTGGGTCGCTGAAATTATCAAGCAATACCCTTCTGGAATTGACAACCCTCGTATTCTGGATGTTGGTTGTGGATCTAATAAGATTAATAATTCAAAAACAGTCATAGGGTGCGATATGTTTCCAGCATCTGAAGATATTATTCAGGCTGCGGCTGATGATTTGCCATTTGATGATGGTTCTATAGACATATTAGTCTCAGCCCATTGTCTTGAGCATATGGCTAATCCAATAAAAACAATTAACGAGTGGTGTCGCGTTACTGGTAGTGACGGAATCGTTTGGTTTATTCTTCCTCATGGATTACGAACGTTTGATAGCGAGAGAGCGCTAACAACAAGCGACCATATTTTTCATGATTTTAATAATCAAACGGCTGAAGATGATCAAACTCATTGGGAGGAGTTTACGGATCTGGCGATTCTTTCTGGACATCGACTTATTCCTCCATCCTACCTTCAAAAGGCTGAGGAAAACGATTTTTGGTTCTTCAATAATGAGCGCTTAATTCATCAACACGTGTGGACTTTACATTCTTTTATAGAATTACTGTCAAGGTTAGGTCTGGGAATCTTATACGCTACCGATACGGTCCCAGGACGCAAGGACTCCTTTTCTGTGATTGTGAGGTATACTTCTAATGATCCACTATAAAAGTCACGCTGATAATCTAAAAAACTTTTATTTAGCTAAAGGTCTGTCTTCGGAAGATTCTGTATTCTACACATCAGAAAAAATAAAAAAACTAGACGTTTCTGATGATCCCTTTACCTATAAATCATGGCTAGAGAAGCTAATTCCATATATTCAGCGAGAAAATGATTTAGCCTTCAATAATGGTATTGTTCTGGACTTTGGATGTGGTTCGGGCGAAATGGTTATTCTAATGCGATCTCTGGGGATAAATGCCTATGGCTATGATACTTATGCTGAGGAAATTGAGATAGCCGAAAAGCTTGCGTTGAATAATGGTCATGAGGAATCTTTATTCTTTTCGAATAGAAAAGATTTATTTGAACATATTGGAGACCAGAAGATCGCCATACTGGCATCATTCAGTGTTCTTGAGCATCTATCAGACCAGGATTTTCTTCAAAAAATAGATGATTTTTATGAGTACATCGATGGGTGTATATTTGCTGTTGTTCCGAGTAAATATAAGATTATAGATGACCATACCGGTCTAAAGTTTTTGGGCTTGTTCCCGAGATCAGTTTCGCAAATGATCGTATCAATTGCTAGGAACCAATATAAACTTAGCGAAAGTGGTGAATTGGATGTTTGGTATCGTAGTCTCTCGGATTTTAAAACGCTCATTGCTAGGCGAAATATGGATTTGGAATTAGTAGACGACTCGGTTATGTATCCGTCTTTGTTGGAGGTTTCCAAGATAGGTGAATCTCGGCGAACCTCGTTCGGCGCGAAGATCGAGATATTGTATGGCTTTCTCGTAAATTTACTCACCCGGAATAAAGATAATTTATATCCATATCTCAATTTTATAATTAGAAAGCGTTGATGAAATTCTTATTTGTGTTACCCGGCTCACCTGCACCAATCGGTGGATTCAAGCTTTTATATGAGCACGGACGAATGTTACAGGAGTCGGGTTTTGAAGTACGTTTCCTGCATGTAAACGGGGGCTTGTTACGTTATGCAGCGAAGGATAATTCTCTGATTATTGTCGCCGGTAGGTATTTGAAATTTATCTGGACTAATACCTTTGGGAGGTGGAAAAACTATGCTTATGGAACGTTTGGGTTAATTTCAGCGTGGCAACAGAAACTGTTGCAGAAAAATATAGATCAGGCCGATGTCTTATGCCTCGCGTCATGGCAGCTTTTCGCGGAGGTCTATGATACTTTTGATGTTAAGCACGTTAAGGTTATTCATCCTGTTATGGATTATCCTGGTTATATGGGGCCAGCCGACGAAATTTATCGTTCATGGACTAAAGACGTCGCTTATTTCTGTATTTCGGACTACTTGTATAGGGCAGTAAGGGCTCATTCAAACAGCACTCAGATAGTGAACATAGGTTGTGTATTGCCCGGCGGTCGAGAGGAGTTATTGGTGTCGTCGGTTAATTTTAGTTCTATTCATAACGCAGGTATCTTACTTACGTTTTCAACAGGGAAGTATAAAAATTCCGGTGGGACTAGTAATCTTATCATCGCTTTACGAAATAGATTCCCTAATGAGCCTATTACTGTTTTCGGGCGTCCTAATCGTCCCGCTCAATTGCCTGCAGACGTTAACTATCTGAAAAATCTCTCTGATCATGAGGTAGCCGGGTTGTATCGGTCTTCTAGTGTATTCGTGTTTTTTTCTGATTTCGAGGGGTTTGGCCTAATGCCATTGGAAGCTATGCGGTTCGGTTGTCCTGTAGTGTGCACAGATTGCTACGGAAATAGAGATTATATTGCGCACAATGTTAATGCTTTGGTGGTGGCTCCGGGCAATATTAAAGCCGCTGTCGAAAGTGTAGATACTTTATTGAAAGATGAGATATTAAGGGAAAAGATAGGTAAAGCTGGATTAGAGCGATCGTTGGAGTATTTGCCTGAACAGTTTAATGGCGTCATAGTGGGGGCTTATATAAATGTATGATTTAGTAATTGGGCTTAGAGTATATCCAGGTATTTCAAAAAATCCTGTCCTTGAGGGTAGTAAGCTGACAACGTTTGAGGTAGTCTATAAGTCCGTTGTTAGCAGCGTAGGCTCACTTAACACAAAGATAGTGGTGTTTTCGGATGGTTGTGGGGATGATTTTTATGCCATGATAAAAGAAAACACTCCCAATAGGTATGATCTTGAAATAAAGAAAGTTGATTGCTTTAGTAATCCCAAAAGCTTTGAGATACAGTATGATTACTTGGCATCATGTGATTCCAGATTAGTAGCATTAATAGAAGATGACTATATTTTGAGTCCTGGTGCCCTTAATGAGGTATACAACTATGCTGCTGAACTCAACTTCAAAGGATACTTTTCTTTTTTCAATGCAGCCGACTATTATTCTCATATATTACATCGTTATAGGTGCAATGTTACATATTTTCAAGGAAATTATTGGAGAACAGCAGCTTCCACAACTCTAACCTTTTTGTGCTCTCCGGGTACATTAAGGAAAAACCGTATTATTTTTTCAACTTTTAAGTATGGTAATTCTGACCATAATATATGGGCTGTCCAAACCAAACTTGGTTGGGGTCGTTTGCTGTCGACTCTTATAATTGCACCTAATAAAAATAACTTTAAGCGCTTTGGTAAGTTCTTTGCTGTGCTAATAATTCTTTTCCCTATTGTCGCATTTAGGCGTGAAAAACTTTGGGTTTGCTTACCTGGGAAAGGTACTCATCTTGAAACAACTGGATACTCCTATGATGACATTGGCTGACATCCATATTGTTGTCGTGGGGAGTGATAGCAATAGTGTAGCCAGGTTTTCTATGTCTTGCCCAGATCTACTTGACCACCTGTGCCTTTTGGTGACGAATGATTAGCTGCAGGAGTAGTGGTACGGTACTATCATTTTCGTCGCGAGGATTAACTTGCGTTCTTAAGAGTACAAATTAATGGTTTCAAGTAAATGTAACTTTACGTTCGTTGTTGTAACATATAATTCAGCGCAGACGATCGCTGATTGTTTGGATGCTTTGCTTAGGCAAATATCCCCAACAGATGATATTTTGGTGTTTGATAATTGTTCGTCGGACGCAACTCGCACAATTCTGAAAAATTATGAATCACAGGCTACCATCTATCTAGCTGAGGCCAATTTCGGTTTTTCATACGCATGTAATGCTGCGGCATCACATTCGACTGCTGCATATTATGGATTCGTAAACCCGGATGCTATAGTCGGTAATGGCTTGCTAAATATGGCAAGGGGTAGTTTCCTTGATGAACCATACGGACTGGTTGGCTTCAACTGTATCGGTCAAGATGGTTGCCGTGATAGAAATTATAAACGTTACCCTAGTGTATTGTCTGGAATGCTTACAATATTTGATGAGTTAAAATCTAAATTGGTCCCAGGCTTTGATTCAGAGTTTAATTTAGGATCTCATTATCTTGATGGTAGTTGTTTTTTTATTGATAAAGTTAGCTTTTACAATGCGGGTAAATTTCCAAATTTTTTCTTATATGGTGAGGATGTATTGCTTTGCGACAGGTTACGTGAAAATGGTATTCAGGCGATTTATCATAATGAGATTAGTTACACACATTTGAGAGGTTCATCTTCAAATAATGAAGTTGGGGAAAGAGCTTGGGGTATGTTGCCTAACATGGTGTATAGCGAGCTTTATTTTATGAGAAACAAAAAGGTATCTGTTAAATTAACCTATCTGGCGTGCAAATATATTGAATTGGGATTTATGGTGTTGGTGTCTCAAGTTGTTTTTAGAAAAAATAAGGTCAAGAAAACATTTTACGAGAAAAGATTGAAACTCTTTCTAAGATACTCTAAAACCTTCTGTTTGGATGGTGCAGATTTTTTTAATCCAGATTTCCATCAATCTGATAGCTATAATTCCGACTAAGAAACCATATTAAAAATTAAATGAATAAGCCACCCATACTCATTGATTTCGCTGGGTCGACTGCTCATTTTAGCAGTCAGTTAGAAGTTGCGTTAAATGATAAGACTCGCACAAAGACAAAATTGATTAGCATTAGACCCGGGGTTTCCAACACAAAGTCACTTGTCTTGACGCTTTGGAGTAGCCTTAGTAGGCTGGCTTCAATGCTTATAAAATATATCGACCTGCTCAATGGTATTGCTACTTGCGCGCCTAATCAAATATTTATTTTTAACATTCCGCTTGTGCCATCGGTAGAGATTTTATTTCTTTGGATAATTCGCGTGAAAGGTGCTGTTTCCGTAGGTATTTTGCATAATAATATTCCCTCTCATGGTGAAAAAAAACCTATTCGAAATTACAGATATTCTGAATTTTATAACTATTGCGATATTGTCGTTTTCCATGATTCGTCTATTTCAGAAATTTTCCAGTCGATATTTCCTAATGCTGTTCCATTGTATACAAGCCTCCCAAGCTACTCAATACCGAACGCTTCTGACTACAAGGTTCAAAAGATAGAGGGCTCAGAAATTATAAAGTTGGGTTTTATGGGAACAATAAGACCATATAAAAATCTAGAAATTATTTCTTCAGAGTTTGAGTTGCTAAATAAGCGGCAACTTTCGTCTCTGTCTTTTAAGATTGTGGGAAAGGCATTTTACGACATCGATAATATGGTTAGCACTTTTGAAAATCTAGGTTTCGGTGAATTTGACTATAATAAAGAATCGACCGATGATGAGGAGTTTTTTAGAGGAATTGCTGAGTGTGATTTTCTACTGCTCCCTCACGCGAGTTCTTCTGGAAGTGCACTGCTTTCCGTCGCAGCTTCGCTTGGTATCCCTATTATTGCAAGTAACTTGACTGTATTTACTGACTTCGTCCACCATTTTGGGAGTGGTGTTATTTTTGATCACCTGATTATTGGCGATTTACATCGTGTTGTTTCAAATTTAATAGATGATAAACTTCAACGTGAAAATTTGAAAGAGAATGCGCTACGTGCTGTGAGCTCAGTACCAACATGGAGTAATTATGTTAATGATATTTTCGTATGTTGCGACGAGTTAGTGACTCGAAGAGTACAATGAACGCTCAAAAGGTAAAAGTTTCGCCATTAATTTCTGTAATAATGCCGAATCATAATTCCGTAGACTTTATCCAAATAGCCATTAAAAGTGTGCTGAGTCAAACACATAAAAATTTAGAGCTAATAATAGTAGACGATTGCTCTAGCGATGATTCGCGATCAGTTATAGCTAAATTTTCGGCTCAGGATTCACGTATAATACCTATATATAAAGCTAGTAACGAAGGATCTGCAATGAGTCGAAATGTTGCTCTTGATTTAGCGCGAGGTGATTATATTGCTTTTCTCGATTCTGACGATGTTTGGAGCGCTAATAAGCTTGAAACGCAGATAAGTTACATGCTGAAGCATGATTGTCACTTTGTTTTTTCTTATTATGATGTAATTTCTAGCGCCGGACAGTATTGCTATACTCTCAAGGCACCTAAAACTGCAACTAGAAACAAACTTTTGTTCACGTGCTTTATTGGGTGTTCTTCGGTTGTCATTGCCAGCTCTTTGGTAGGAAAATTACGACAAAGAGACATTTTTTGTAGAAACGACTATATGTTTTGGTTAGATATTCTCAAAGATGGGGCGGTGGGATATTGTTGTCCGGGTGTCTTCTCTGCTTATCGAAGAGGTTCTGGAATTTCTTCAAATAAGTTACGTAATTTTAAATTTTATTGTTATGTGATCTCGAATGCCACCTCATATGGTGCACTCTTGCTCGGTATTACAACGCCAGTTTATTTGGCTATTAATTTAGTTAAAAAAAAATTTCCAGATTTCTATAATAAAGTTATCACTAAACTGTAGCATAGGAAAGCACAATGTTATCTAGTGGTGCGATTGAATATCCTGGCATGATGTAAACCAATGCTTGAACGTTAAGAAAGTGGTGTTTATATGAATCTGACTAACAAGTATATATTGGTTATTTGTAGCTCAAATAGTTTGGGGAATCTCCTTGTTAATGGATTTTACTCTGAAGACTGAATAGTTTCTTATTTTTCGCAAGCTAGTAAAATTAATAAGAAGCAATACTTTTAAAAAATATTGGAAGTCTGTGTTAAGTTTGCCCCTGGATTAAAAAACGCAAAACTAGTGGGCTTTTTAGAATGTATGATACGAGGAAAAAGTTTGTAACAAACCAAATTTTATTATCCAATCCTAAAATAGTTGGCATATAGACTCGTAATTAAAACAGGAAGTAATGTTTTTAGAGGTTCTGCAATTCTGTGCATTTTAGAGAATTTAAATGCTAAAAATATTGATATAGCTATCTATGAACCTGCATTAACTGAAGACTATTTTGATGACATAATAATTGTTAAAGATATAGATAAATTTAAAAATATTTCCGATATCATTGCGGTAAATAAAGTTGATGAGTTAATAGAGGATGTAACTAGATAAAGTATACACTCGGGATATATACAACAATGATAAGTAGGCAACTAAAGTTCGCTGAAATAAATATAAAAGTTAAGGTTCAATGTTGAACTACAAGATCTACCTTAAACTTTATACTCACAAATATAAAGTGAATACAGCCCTGGTTTTTACTTAAGTTCACCTGTAATGGGTATGTTTGCTGAAGGCATTATAGTCGGGGATATTTTAACTACAATTAATATGGATAACTAGGTTACATGATGAAGAAAATTTTAGTAACAGGCGGTGCAGGATTTGTAGGCAGCCATCTTTGTGAAAGATTATCACAAGATAAAAACAATGAAGTCTATTCACTAGATAATTATTTTACTGGGAGTATTGAAAATCATGTAGATAATGTTACTTATATAGAAGGTAACACAAAAGATATTTCAGATCTTGTGATGTTTTCTCCAGACATGGTATATCATTTGGGGGAGTACTCTAGGGTTGAGCAAAGCTTTGATGATATAGAAAAAGTTTGGGAGTTTAATAAAGACGGTACTTTTGCTGTATTAGAGTTTGTAAGACGTATCGGTTGTAAAATATTATATGCAGGAAGTTCTACGAAGTTTGGTGACGCAGGCTTAGCAAGAAATGCATCACCATATGCATGGACAAAGGCTTCAAATTCGGAGCTTGTGATAAATTACAGCAACTGGTTTAACATCCCATTCGCTATTACGTATTTTTATAATGTTTATGGACCCAGGGAAATACAGGCTGGGAAATATGCAACATTGATCGCCCTTTTTAAAGAAAAGATGAAAAATAAAGAACCTTTGACTATTGTCAGTCCTGGAACTCAAAAAAGAAATTTCACACATATAGAAGATATCATTGATGGTCTTATTATTGTTGGTGAAGATGGTTATGGAGATGAATTTGGTATAGGTTCTGATGATGAATATAGTATAAAAGAGATCGTTGAAATGTTTGGCGGGGAGGTTGAGACGCTACCAGAAAGAAAAGGTAATAGGATGCTCTCTGATGTTATTATTGATAAAACACAAGCGTTAGGATGGAAGCAAAAAAGAAATATAATAGAGTACATTCAAGAACTTAAAGGTAATAACTGGGCTTAATAATAGGGGGCTATAGTGAGTGATAGTTAATAATGAGCCATCTCCTATTATTATATAATAGATCAACAAAAATGATAACTTCTGAACAAATAAGAGCAGCAAGACAGATAATTAAAGTTACTGCCAATCAGCTATGCCTGGAATTTACAACATCAATATTCGAGAGAATCTGGTTTAGATGCTGTAATTAAAGGCATAATTGCTAAATTTTTATTACACAAGATAAGATTATGGGACCTAAGAACTGTTAATGGCGCTGATAAGTTTATGGCTATTTCAAGATTCATTGGTAAACGAATCCATAAAGATTATAGCAGGTAGTAACGTTATTCTACTTGGGTATCAAAAATTTAATGTTTTGAAAGATCATTTAGCAAGAGTTATGGCATTCATATTTGCAGCAGAAGAGGGTTTTGGTATCGCACCTCTAGAAGCTCAAGCATGCGGAACACCTGCTATTGCTTTTGAAAAAAAAGGTCATTAGGAACCATGCAAGGATTAGATTCAGCGAAGCCTACCGGCGTGTTTTTCAAGGAACAATCAATTGAGTCATTATGTGAAGCTGTACAATAGAATATAAAAAATGAAGGATAGATAATTGAAAAAAGCAATTGTTACAGGTATCACAGGTCAAGATGGAGCCTACTTAGCTGAGCTACTTTTAGAAAAAGGCTACCATGTCTATGGTGCCTATAGACGCACATCTTCAGTCAACTTTTGGCGGCTAGAAGAATTGGGAGTCCAAAATAACCCCAATTTACATCTGATTGAGTATGATTTGACTGATGCATCTAATAGCATCCGAATGGTTTCTGAGATTCAACCTGATGAGATATATAACCTTGCAGCACAAAGTTTTGTTGGTATTTCTTTTGAGCAGCCTTTAGCAACCGCACATATTACTGGCTTAGGTCCTGTACATCTTTTAGAAGCCATTAGAATAGTTAATCCAAAAATAAAATTTTATCA
>Ga0075110_1000752_pt1 | contig 14833 bp, 28 predicted proteins | sample AntAceMetag02UK8_FD_69799 | JGI IMG/M metagenome (GOLD analysis project Ga0075110, IMG submission 69799) | Saline lake microbial communities from Ace Lake, Antarctica - Antarctic Ace Lake Metagenome 02UK8 | ecosystem: Environmental > Aquatic > Non-marine Saline and Alkaline > Saline | place... | reverse complement strand
CAAATCCATTTTATCACACAAATAGGTTGCGTATTTCTTGAGAATTGGGCGGGTTTTTATGGTTCCGTTCACATAAGATTCGGGGTCTTGTTCGATGGGTGCTAACGTATCTTGAAGTTCACCTTCGTCGTCGAAAAACTCGCCACAATGTTCACGATGGGTTTTTATTTGTTCCAACAATTCAGAGTGTTCTTGTTTCAATGAAGTCAATGAACAATCGACATCCATAACGGTCGCAATAGGTACGGAAATTTCTTCAGCCATAGTTTTGTGGTTGTTTCAATATATAAATAAACTATTTTTCAATTTTAATAAAAAAATATGGATTTTATGTTTTAAATACATTTTATACATCATTTTATAAATAGTTTCTCTTTCTTCTTTAAATATTTGAATGGATTCAATAATACGGTCTACCGTTGGAGTATATATTTTTCCTGAGGACGTTTTATCTTCCAGTAAAATTTCTAGAGTTTTTATCATAGATTTTGGAATGGGTTTCTCTCTAAAACTATATTGTAAGGTTTATATTCCGTTTCTGCCAACTTATTCAAACGTCCTTATTTTAAACTTTCTTTATTTATAGTCAATTTTTTGACTTGTTCTTGAAGTTGTTCACAAATAGTGTTTTGTTTTATAATTGTTTTCATTTGTTTTGGCGTCAGTTCTTCATAAAGCAACGCCTCACTACAAGCGTCAATACGTGTTTCAAAATCTAACTTATCACACAAATGTGATGCGTATTTCTTGAGGATTGGACGCGTTCGGATGGTTCCATTGGCATATGGTTTTGGGTCTTGTATGATTGGCGTCAATGTTGTTTGGAGTTCATCATCGTCGAAGCAAAACTCTTTATAGTTATCGTGTTGTAAATTTATATGTTCACATAAAGCACTATATTCTTGTTTCATTGAAATAATCAACGATGTCATATCGATATTCGTTAAAGATGATTGTTTGTCCATAGTTCATCATATATTATAAATAAACTATTTTCAATTTTTAAAAAAATATACAAAAGTGGTAAATAATAATAATAATCCAAAACAAATCGTCCGTATGATGTTTCTTTTAACATCATTTGAAAACCAAAGTCTTCCATATTTATAGTTTAACATATATCTTTAATAATAAACTATTGTAAGCAATACCTATAATATTACATATGAACCCACGTCATAATGTTGTGACTGAGACAAATATTTCATGTCACGTGTAGGTGTCTCTACTACAATGGTTACTCTAGAAATTGTACAATTTTAAATTTTAAATTTTCTTCGGTAAAAATTTCTTTGAACAAAACAAAATGATTTTGTCTCGTTCTTTATCGTCCATCCAATAACTAAAATAATTCATAAATGTCTCGTGTGTAATTATTTTATTTGTATTACAATAATTATAATAACCAACATGAAAACAACTGGTACATAATGAACGGGGTGGAAATATGTCATAATAACTAACAATATGTCCTTCATAAAAATACAAAAATTGTGTTAAATAGTGTATAATATCATTTGGTAATTGTTTGAATATACACAACATCTCTGTGGTGAAGTCATTGTGAAAATACTCGCACGAATAATGTATATTAAACTTACATACTCGGCATAACATAATAAAATATATTTTTTATCTTTATATAATATATGACTCAAAAAATACTAGTTTGTGGATTTCCTCATTGCGGAACATATATTTTAAAGACAATTTTAGGTCACATAGAAGATGTAGAAGAGATTACACAAGAAACGGAAATAATAAACACCTCTACGAACAAGCCTTTTATTTTATGCAAATACCCATTTACAAAAGATTCTTTTTTCGATACACGTTACAAAGATTACGTTAAAATCTTTATTATTCGCAATCCTTTATTTGTGTTTTCATCTTTAAATAAGCGTTTCAATTACAAAATACCAAATGATCACTCTTTCGAAAAATATGTAGGAACCATAAAGAAATTTATAAAACATCGTAATACAAGTAATGTATATCACGTTCGTTATGAAGATATGTTTAACGATGACTTTAAATTATTAAAAGACATCATAAGTAATATTGGTATAGAGTATAAAGATGACATATTTGAAAATACAAAATATCAAAATAAAATTACACAAAATTTTATAATGGTTGACACAAAACCTGATAACATACAACATGTAAAATATCGTACGTGGCAAATCAATCAACCATTTGTCTCAAATAACGAACATTCAAAGCTGGATTTAAGCGACCATCAAAAAATACAAATAACGAATAACCCATATGTATTACAACTTTATCCAGATATCAAAGATTATTTATAAGGCAAGTTCTTTAAAAAGTAAAAGTACAATATAAAAAAGAATAGAAAAATCCAAAATATACCAGAGTTCAACCATATGTTCATTTCTTTTTTAAATACTAAATGATCAATGCCATCGTTGATTAAATACGATAAACTGACGGACGCTAAAATCGAAGTAATAAAAATACTAAATGACCCAAAATCCATAATACGAATGAGAAACTTCCCTTGTGTGGTTTGTTCCAAATATTTACGAAATTTAACATAAGAAAAGATTAAGAAACCAAGCGCAATAAAAGAAACCAATATTTGTGTAATACCCATATCAATGTTTAAAATGTTTTTCAGAGGTACGGAAACCAATAATCCTGCTTCTGGAATAGGTGTAGCCACTACAAATAAACACCATATGATAAAGGTCGTAAATAAACCGCGTTTGAATCCAAACACAAACGAATAATATAAGAAAATCAAGACAAATAAAATAGACAAACTATTGAAAATATACAAATATATCTTATCTTTAAGTGTTTCCACAACATTTACTTGATTTATATACACAATCAATAAAGCTAATAATAAAACAAAAAATGTTATCTTCATATATATATATATGCGAGGATATAAAACAAAACGTTATATGGGCAAACAATATAGTGAAATAGAAGATTTAGAGGATGATATTGATTTTTTGTACATAGAAAATACAAACGTAATTCAATTACCTGAATTGTCTGCTAGTTTACAAGTGTTAAAAATAAATAATAATCAATTGACTAGTTTACCAGAACTACCGGACGAGTTGGGTGAGTTAAAAGCAAATGATAATCAATTGACTAGTTTACCAGACCTTCCTGATGAATTAGGTGTTTTAGAAGTAAATAATAATAAATTGACTAGTTTACCAGACCTTCCTGACGAATTAGGTGTTTTAGAAGCATGTAATAATAAATTGACTACATGTCCAAATATTTCAGGACATTCATTTCAACGTTTATATTTGTCTCATAATCCTTTTACCAAAATCAAAGAAGAATTACAAAAATTCATAGACTACATCAAAGACCATCCAGATTGTGACCACGATTTATACGACATAAAAGACTTTCGTGCATTACGAGCATTAAAATTAACTTCTAAGAATCCATTAAATAAATTACCAATACCAAACAATACAACGCGTAAAATAATTAGTTTTCTCAAGGGAACCGAAGCTGGTAAAAATACAAAAAAGAACAATAAAACAAAAAGGAACAATAAAACAAAAAGAAGAAAATTAAAAAAAAATTGATTTAAAAGCCACAAATATGTATATATATAAATGTTGTCAGTCAAATATATGCATCAACGAGACAAAAGTATTCAATTCAAAGAATACGGACACGTGTATAATGTAAATGGAAATAAGAATTATACATCGGTTACTACGTGGGTGAAAAACAAGTTCGAAAAGTTTGACGCGGATAAGATCATCGATACGATGCTGGCATCACCCAAATGGGAACTAAATAAATATTACAACAAAACAAAACAAGAAATCAAAGACGAATGGAAAGTCAACGGTTCAAACGCAGCCAAACAAGGAACCCATATGCATAAAATGTGCGAAGATTATTACAATAACAAATGTATCAACTCACATCAAGACACCATTGAATACACTTACTTTTTAGATTTTATAAAAGACCACGACTATCTTGTACCTTATCGTACTGAATGGATGATATACGATGAAAACATAAAGATGGCCGGTTCGATTGATATGGTGGCACTAAATCAAGATGGTACGCTTAGTATTTATGACTGGAAACGTTGTAAGTCCATTGATAAATATAATAATTTCAATAAATTTTCAATTGACCCAAGTTTTACTCATATTCCAGATACAAATTTTTGGCATTATAGTCTTCAATTGAATATGTATAAATATATGTTGGAGAAGAATTACAATGTCTCTGTTTCAGAAATGTATTTAGTATGTATACACCCCGAATTACATCATACTTATAAAAAAATAAGTGTTCCAACTATAGAACTATAATATGAATATTATAAAAACTCTGCGTAAATTGTTTTTGAATAAACAAAATAAAAAAACAAGACGAAACATAAAAACAAGACGAAATATAAAAAAAGGCGGTAGTAAAAAATGATAATTATTTTTATTTAGGTGAATGTTTAAATGATAATTATTTGGGTGAATGAATGTTTATAAAACACGAGAACCTAAATAAACATATGTAATTTGTTATTTCAATTTATTATTTGTAAATTGAAAAATAATTTATGAAAAAAAAAATGAATGGATGAAGATTCGACTATTGTAGAATACCACAAACAATATTGTAAAGAATTATTGGAATTTCATAAAAATAAACAAAAATTATATTATTTAGCAAATAGAGACAAAATATTACAGAAGCAAAAACAATATCGGGATTATAAATTTTTAAAAATTAAAAATTTATAATATGTATAATGAAAAATAAGTTTATATATTTGATAGTGTCTACTATATTTTTTTCTTTGGTATATTCGTTCATTCGTCCAAGAAACTTCCATGGATTTAATAAAATACAAGATAAAATCCAAGATGTATTGGTGAGCGAAGAAACAGACATCATCGAACCTTTTTATGCGCCATATTTAGATAAAAAAGAAAAAGAAAAAGAAAAAGATGAAGTTAAAAAAGAAGTAAAAGAAAATGTTTTAGAAGAAAAAGAAAAAATATATAATCCATCATGGTGGCAACATTATTTAGATAGTTTGTATTTTTCAGTGATTACGTCTTGTTTATTGGGTTATGGAGACATTTATCCGATCACGAACATGTCCAAAATAATTGTCTCTTTACAAGGATTTATTACTCTTTTTTTGATTTTAAGTTAAGACGTTTTCATAGATGAATTACTCATATTTTGTGTATCTAGTTGACACATTAACACACCCCATGGAACAGGCGGACAAATCTTGGATAACTTCTTTTTATTTCCGTCCATATTGATCACTTCACCACTTACATATTCACCTGCTCGTAAATATTTATAACCATCGTTACAAATGTCGCTATGATGACAAAAGTATTCTGTTCCAGTTTCATCTAGAACAAATCCGAAACCCTTCCTTTTATTAAACCACTTGACTTGAAACATTATTACAAAGATATAAGACAATTCTTTATATTATAATTCCCACATATATATATGATATTAGTAGTTATACTTTTGGTGGTCATTATATTACAATTATGGAATAATCACAATGAAACCTTTTCGCAAGAAACGAATGATTTATCTTTTAATATAATTGTCATTCATAATATGAATAAAAAACATCATATTATTTTAAGAGAATTACAATTATGGATAAATAATAAAAATGTTTTACCCGTTTCGACCAATAATGAACCATCATTAGAACAAGGTGGATTGGGCAATCGTACTGAATTTATACATTTTGATACAAAAACCGCTGTAAAAAGTAATTCCATATATTCTCATTGGAACAAAACAACAAGAACATTCCCAACCACCAATATAAGTAAAGATCTTTTAAGTGAGTTTGTCTTTTCTAGGGATAAAGTTTCATCTTTATATATTCCATTGACAAAATCCTTTGATATGAATGAAATACAAAGTGTTGTTTTATATAATGCTGGTCATTTGGTTGGTTGCCAGATTGAATTTTATTATAATTCATTAGATAATCAACCTCTGTTGGTTTTACCAATTAAATACCACAATAATGTTTATAGATACGATTTTCCGCTCATAAAAAATTATAAAAATTTTTCCGAGAATGATAGCACTACACAAATAAAAAATGTGAAGCCGATGGTTGTATCTCTTCCGGTGAAAAGGTGTGAAAAAGACGAAGAAAAATGTATAGAAACGGTGATAAACCCTCAACGTGAATTTGTTTATAATAAATCATTTGGCTCTCCCTACGAACGATACAACAATAATGATTTTGAAGACGATTATAATTCTTCTTATTATAAAAAAGATACGAAATATGAAAACGACACATTTAATGTAAATATACCTTATGCCAGTAGCGATTTGAAAAATGTTTTGCCTGAAAAATTGGCATATAGTTATTGTAATTGGTATAATAATGAACCTTCGTGTGTGTTTACAACTCGAAACATTACACAAGAACAACATCATTCATTGATAGGCGATTGGTTACAAGAAAAAAAAACACCGCAAATGAAAGAAGCTGAATTAGAATTATTAAATCAAAGAAAAGAAAATTCTCGTATATATTCCAACAACCAACATAATACTAAAAAATATTTACAAACTATATAATGGATAACATATTAATGACCGCTTATATTTCAATGTTTGTTCAAATCATCACCGCGATTATTTCTGTATACGGTTTATTTATTCCATTGAATTTCAAAGACATTATTTTGCGGGAAATATTGATATTAGAATTAATTGTCCAAATTATTGAATTCATTTTTTATATTTGGCTGATAATTACTTTACAAAGTATAAATGAAGACATTACTTATGTAAGATATTTTGACTGGGTATTAACAACACCCGTGATGCTGTTGACTACGGTGTATTTTTTCGAATATATGAACTCAGATGATGGTATACGAAAAAAAGAAATCAATGACCGAGATTATGTGTATTTATTTTATATATGTTTGTCTAATTTTTTTATGTTGTTAATCGGTTATTTGGGAGAAACAAAACAAATCAATAAAATGCTCACGCTATTTGGTGGTTCTTTTTTTCTTTTCCTTACATTTTATTTGCTGTATGTAAAATATACAAAAGAGAATTGGATGAATTATATTGTTTTCTATTTTATGTTTTTGGTTTGGTTTTTATATGGGTTTGCCTTCATGTTTCCTTTTTCAATAAAAAATCAGATGTATAATATTTTAGATATTGTGTCAAAAAATATATATAGTATATTTATTTTTATAGTGATATTAAATCAAAGTTACAAACTCCTTTAATTTTAATTGTAATTCTTTTGGATCGTTTTCTGGATTGGCGTCTAACACCAAACATTCTACTTTGGATAGCCATTTTTCGTGGTAGTCGTGGCATTTATTCACATAACTCATTGCCATATTGCTTTCCCCTTTGCGATTACGAATCATAATTCTTTTATGTGAAACGTCTGGTGTGGTTTTTAAATATACATAATGTATGTGTTCTTTGATTTTAAATTCATCAAACCATTTATTATAGATTGTATATTCTATTTTACAAATAGACTTACTATCATATAACATTTGACAAAATACATTCTTGTCTGTACCTAGACCGCGTTCTGTAATAATAATATCATATTTTTTGCTTTTTATTGCTTTTGTTAACATAGACAACCGACTAATGTAAGCCATCATTTGAAACGAAAACGCGTAAGATTTAGATTCATAGAACTTTTCTAAAATAGTGACACCGTGTTCGTCGACTACGCTATTCCATTCTTGGATTGGTTCGTCTAAGAAGCAAATACGTGGATTTTGTAAAGATTTCTTTAGAAAATCCAAAAAAGTGGATTTACCTGAGCCAATGTTACCTTCGATAGAAATAATCTTCATTTGTATATCATTATTATAAATAATAATTTTCAATTTTATATATTATGTGCGGACAATTCATAAGAATTTTCGTGATATGAAGATTTTACGATAGACAATTCAACTGGTGTTCTAATATTAATAAAATGTTCGTCAATTATTTTTTTAGTAATTTGAAAAGGTTCTAATGGTTCGCTATCCGTATACGTATTTATAATAAAATAAAAGTATGGTAAATATTTCCAATTGTACTCATCGTCATTATTTATTGTGTCCATATATTCTCCTAATTCAATCAAAAAATCGCTTTGTCGTTTTTGAGGGTCGCGAACAAAAAACTCACTATTATTCTTTCTTTTGCTATATTTTTTTCTTTTATTCTGTTTCCTAAATATAGTCATTACGTGACCGATTGGTATACTATAGTTGTATTTTTCACTACCAGCACTTATTTCACTATTATAAAATGGGTTAATACCATAACTAATTGAAAACATCGTACCGGTATTACGTTTTATATATTTTTCAAGCATGACAAATTGGTTCGGTGATTTTATTTCTACCCATTTAAACGCCCTTTTTTGTAGGATTATTTTTTTCATAAGCACTATTCCATATATTTATAATTTCTCTATAATCTATTCCATACATTAATCCGTAAGATTCGCGGCTTTCTATTTTTCTTTGTAAATATTCAGACGTTTCGCGATCTGTAAATCTCAATAAATGAAACACCTGAGCACTACAATCGTTCCCGTTTACTTTTATATGTTTGGTCGTTGAGAGTTCATATATTTAATTTTACCTGCATTTACATTTTTCTTGATTTTTTATGTAAAGTTGGTTTCTTTTTTTTTGTTTTACTTACCATTATATATTAAATATTTAATAAGGAATATATTGTATCACATTATTGTCATACATAGTGACACGAAATGTTTCTTTATATCCTTCGACATAAACAATGTCACCATCGTATAAATTATCACACCCGTTTTGACCAGTACACCGTTTGTTATTATGAACAATAGGTAATTTAATCGCGTTGTTTTTATCATTCATACAATAAAAGTTCCATTTGTCTCTATGTACAATTAATGGACGTCCCATCAAAGGCAATATAGTTTCATCCCTTGTTCTAGTCAATATACCCACTTGTCTATAATTTGTATCAACGCTTTGAGTCGCAACATTGATTGGGACTACCCCTCTTATATCTCGACTAGCGACTAAATATCTATCGTCTCTTAATGGTTCGCTATATGGATTGGATAAAATGTCGTTACTATAAGGTATATTTGGTCTAAAAAAACGTTGAAACCACGAAGCATTAACGTGATTATTTTGTTCAACGATAATCGTGTTTGATTGTTTTTGCCATAAATATATCACTATACCAAGTATAAAAACAAATAAGAATATAGGTTGAACCCAAATTATCCCTTTCGGACATTTTCTACCCATATATTAATGTATTAAAAAATAGTTCATAATATTTCATCTACTAACCCATATTTTAAGCAAGTTTCGGCATTTAACCATATGTCTTTTTTTTAATAATGTATCTAGTTCATTGTATGGGATAAACGTATGATTCAAATAATCGTTTCGATCATATCCATTAATATTTTCATATTTAACATTTAGTCTTGTAGTTCATCATATTCCTCACTATCGGACACAGATAATTGGTGGTTCAACATCCATGTTTGTCATAAATCGTTTTTACCCACGGCACGAATTAATCTTGCGGTGCTGTCTGAGAAACCATCCATCCACTGGTGTTTTCAATAAGCGAATTAAATCAATAATATAAATATAATGATACAAACTACCGCCTTCGCTTTGAATATGTATTGGCGGCGGGTCTACATTATATTGTATTTTAAATAGTCTGCTTTAATTTATTTTTTAATTCGAAACAACTCATTTGCGTAACGGGTGAATATAAATAAATTTCATTGTTAATATCTTGAATAACTCCCACATCACTTGAAAGTTCTCTTATAAGGAACCTTTCTAAACTATTTTGGGTAGTGAATTTAGAGACAAAATTTGGTTTATAAAGGGTCTTCGTTGAATTGTAAATACAAAAACAAAGGTAAATATGATACGTATTTTGCAAACATATTATAGAATATATTCTAATTTTTTTCATTGCGGGTACCATTTTTTGTTTGTTGAATTATTACACAAAGAGACACAATACATATGTTAGCGCAATTATACCAACCATACCCATTATGTTTGTAGTTGGATATTTGTTGTTGTATCATTACAATGGAAATTTATATGATTATTCGTTAAAATCATGTAAATCTATATTTATATATTTCTTATTTTTAGTCATATTGAATATATTGTTATCATATAACCCATATGTATTAGTGAATTTATTTTTATCGTTATGTATAATGATAGTTATTTATTTTTTACTTATATTTATTTTTAATAAATTATATATATATATGCCCAAAACGAGAAAAAACAACAAAAGTTTAAAAAAAACTCTTAATAAAGGTTTAAAAAAAGGAACAAAACGCGTAAAAAGTGCGTGGAATATGTTAGTGGCGAAAGTATATGCCCGTGAGAAAAAAAATGGAAAAAGTTTTAGCGATTGTTTGAAAATTGCTTCAAAAGAAAACAAAAAGAAATCAAATAATTAATCATTGTTCGGAGTATATTGTTTAAAATAATAATCCATGGTGTCATAATCGTAACGTACATAGTTGTTGGGTTTTTCGACGATTTTTTTTACCACAAAATCTTGATTTACATATTCTCCAAATAACATATAATAATCATTTTTATCATCTTTACATAATAGAGTTTCATTATAATTTTCGTATAATTGTGGAAAATAATGTTGTGACCGTATGTTAGAGTTCCATTCTAATAGAATATTATGCCTCATAGTCTTTGTAATTTTCATAACATTATGCATTTTTATGTAAGGTAAAAAAAATAAGAACCACTTCATTATATTTCTTATTTTTAAACCTTTAAATATATTTTAATTATAATGAGAGTGTTACAAAACGTAATACTGGGAGCATTGATTGGTTTGATTAGTGGTTATATTATAGAAAATTATAGTGTTCATACACTCAATTCATTTGCGTTCATTTGGGCCGCGCCCATTTTATTGTTTGTTCCTTTGTATGTTTCTTATTATAAAGGACCTTCTTACGCAAGACATTTTTTGAGTCACGCATTTTAGGTTCATTTTTATCCGTATGCGTCATTATTGTAACGCTTATATTGATACATTTAAATTTATATTTGGCTTTATTGGTTAATTTTATATTGTCCAATTCTATTATTATTTTATATATGTTATCAAACCATTAGAAATACATAAAAATGTGATATTTTGAATGTAATAAATCATATATATAGTGATTATAATATTGAACAATATTTCTTGAAATTAAATGGTGTTTGCGTTTCATAATTATATACATATGTATATTTGTTTAAATTAATCGTTTATTGTAAATATAATATTTATGTTCTATAATGGCAACCAAAAAGAAAATTCTAAAAAAAAAATCAAAAAGTCGTAAACACAAACCATCTGCTGGTGTAATTGCTCCTTTCATTCAAGAACATAAATTAATGAAATTACTTATAAAAAAAGACCATGATTGTTTGCCCCAATGTTTTTTTAGCTTAAGATATACGGATTATAGTAGTTCTGTATTATTACAAACTTTCGCAAATGATAATGCTGGTATCTTTCAATCCGATGTGGTGTGGATGTTAGATAATGCGTATAAAACGAAACATTATTGGGAAAAATTTGATTTCGATACAAACATAGAAATAGATTATAAAAAAAATATCAATAAAACCGGTGTAAATAATTATTTGAATAAGCGTATTCTTTCCATAGAAATGAAAATTAGACCTCGCATAAAAAAATCAGAAGGAGTATTATGTTTTTTGAAATCATTTTTAATGGGTAATTATGATCATTACGTTATTTTATTTATAGATACAGACGATAAAATATATATAAGAGACCCTCAAACGGATAAAACACTAAAATTGGAAGATTATTTAAAACATTATCGTCGAGTTTATGATACCATAGAATTACTTATGGAAGATAATTCTATTAAGCATACAAACTATAAGGTTACGTCGGATATTATAATAGAATTAATCGAATATCACCTTGATTAATTATTTAAATATTTCTTTTTTATAATGGCAAAAAAGAGACAAACTAAAAAAAAACTAGCAGGCGTAGTTGCCCCTTTTAATGTGGATAATCGCGTTCTCTCTTTATATAATAAAAAATATAGTGATTGCTTACCACAATGTTTTTACGGCTTAAAATATACAAATTTGAAAAATTCAGAACGTCTACAAGAAATTGCTGAAAAAAATGGTGGAATACATAGTCAAGATGTTATAAGTATGTTAGATATGGCGTATAATACTACAAATGAATGGCAACGTATTCCGGGTAATATGATAGATACATTGACTATACCAAAACATAAAATAAAAGAGTCAGTCATTTTTATGGATGCGTTATATGAACGATTAAAAGAATACTTAAATGTTTCGGAAGGTATATTATGTTTTCTGGAATCAAGAAGGTCCGTTTCTAACCATTATGTTATTTTGTTCAAAGAAGTAACCAATGATATATATATAAGAGATCCACAAAGTAATGAAACGTCTACCATTAAATCATATTTAAGGAAATATAAACGCGAATATGACAATATATATGTGTTGATAGATACTTATAAAACTAAAACAGAAAATCCGTTTTTTCATAATTATAGGGTCACGAGCGATATTATAGATGAAGTATTTCCTACGAAGAATGGTCCAATCAATCAAAATTATTATTATGATGATTACGATGACCCTAAGAATCAAGCGTGATATTACAAATTGGACATTTTTTTTTTTGGGAACAATGGATCCATTTATCAATACATTTTTTATGAAACGAGTGAAAACAATATAAAACTCTTATTTCTTCGTCTTCATACGGTTCCAAACAAATAATACATTCTTGTGTTCCATTTTCTTCATAATATGTCTCAGAATTCGTATTGAGACATATTGTTAATTCTGGGATTGCTTGGTGTCTAGGTTCTTCATAATATGTCTCAGAATTCGTATTGAGACATATTGTTAATTCTGGGATTGCTTGGTGTCTAGGTTCTTCATAATATTTACAAATACATAATAAACATCCACACCAAGAAAGCATACTCGCTATCATGAAAAGCATATATATATATTAGCTTGGTATTTTAAGTTATTTAATTGTGAATAATGTTTTGATATCAAAATATATAAAAATTGATTTAAAAAGAAACCATATGATTAATTAATAATGTCTTGCCCAGAAGAAATTAAGTCGCTTCACTTTCAATACAAAACCGCATATGAAATTGCGGTTGAATTGGGCGTTTCACAAGAAGTTGCGGTCAAAGGTGTCTTAGTTTATAAAGAAAAGAAAGATTTACAAACGCCGCCAAAGAAAAAGAAGCCTGAGGAAGAAGGAGTGCCAAGTGCTCCAAAAAAGGCGCCTAAGAAGACGTCTAAAAAGGTGCAAACCGAAGAAGTGGTTCCTGTCGACGCAGAAGAGCAACCCAAGCCCAAGAAGACGACTAAAAAGGAGAAAGCAGAAGATGCTACGGAAGAACCAGTAAAACCTAAAAAGAAGTCATCTAAAAAGGATACAAAAAAGGAAGATGAAGTTCCAAGCGAGCCTAAGAAAGAACTCGAATTAGAACCATAATTGTTTACTCATATTTGTTCATATTTTTTTATTTTAAATAAATTGAAATAAAAAAATATATTCATTTAATACAATGAAGTGGATTTTGGCAACATTGTGGAATTATCCATTTGATCCACGTATTCATATATTGGGCAATCAAAACGTATTTCACACAAAAATCGCGCCATATTTTACGCGTTTCTTAGACGAGAATGTATATGGCACAGAAATACGAAAAAATATATTAGACCAATACGATGAATCCAAAGTGATTTTAGATATGGGTTGTGGCGTAGGTATGTCTACATCTTCAAATGGCATTGGTATAGACACAAGCCCTGAAATGTTAAGTGAAGCGAAGAACCTATTTCCAGAAAAAACATTTGAATATGGTAATTCTGAAAATTATATGCCTGATGTAGCGGTTGATATAGTAACGTGTATGTTTCTACTCCACGAAGTGCCACAAGCATATCGCGAAAAGATATTGAATAATGCCGAACGTATTGCGAATGAAAAAGTCATAGTGGTAGACATATGTCCCACATACAAACCATCTTATATGATGTTATTAGGCGAACCATATATAGCAGATTATTTGGAAAATATAAGATATGATTTAAAACACTATGACGAAGAAATCGTCATACAAGACCACGTCTATATGTGGACCAAGAATGTAAAGACATAAGTCATCTTATTCTTGGTTCAAATTAGAAAATAATAAAAATTGAAATAAATTTATTTTTTATAAACAGTATCACTATGTTGAGTTCGAAACAATCCCCGGAAAGTATTTATATGGCATTGTCCATGTTGGATGTAGCGTTTCCTCCCATTGCGGTCAATGCCATTTTACAATCCCCGGAAAGTATTTATATGGCATTGTCCATGTTGGATGTAGCGTTTCCTCCCATTGCGGTCAATGCCATTTTACAATCACCGAAATGTATTTATATGGCATTGTCCATGTTGGATGTAGCGTAATTTATCTTTTCATATTTACAAGTATATTTTTTTATAGAGTCAAAATATGAATTAACCGAATTTTAGTTGTGGATAATTTGAAGGAATAGACTAGTAAAAAGGTGTAAAATAGAGTGTAAGAATCTATCAAAAAATTTTACATATTTTTTTCGCAACAACGCACCAAATTACATCGTAATTAAAAGATTCCGTGTAAGACCGATTTGTCGGATATATCCTCCCAAAATTGTCCGAATGGATA
>Ga0075110_1000743_pt1 | contig 14917 bp, 27 predicted proteins | sample AntAceMetag02UK8_FD_69799 | JGI IMG/M metagenome (GOLD analysis project Ga0075110, IMG submission 69799) | Saline lake microbial communities from Ace Lake, Antarctica - Antarctic Ace Lake Metagenome 02UK8 | ecosystem: Environmental > Aquatic > Non-marine Saline and Alkaline > Saline | place... | reverse complement strand
TCCTCGATGGTGTAGACAGGCGTGTCACCTTGTGGTGTAGTGCCTAGCGCATCGCGCATCGTAGCTTGGAGCGCTTGTACTGTGTTGTCTGATACTAGCGCCACGTGCACCGTATTAAGCGCCATTTGCTTGGAAAACGTAGCCTTGCCCACAGTCTCAGCTATAAACGTAGTAGTCTTATTGCGCAGCGCGCGCATCGTAGGGCCTTCATCATCTGTTATATCCAGGTCCTTTTGTAGGTTTTCTTCAGCCTTTGCCAGCATCTTCTCATGTTTAGTAGCTTGTGCGATGATGCGATTCTCCTTCTGGCTGATTTTCTCACTAATCAACGGGACTAGCCGGCGATGCGCATGGCTTTGAGCATACGACAAAGTATATCCAGCGCGCACAGCACTTTGCACAGCGTTACTATAGGTATCGCTTGAGGGGCTGGTGTAGTTTTTGATAAAGTCGAGCTGCATTGGTTTGAGCCGTCGACGCTTTGAGTCTTGCATTTTTGCCATAGTTCCCATCATTATACATCATATCAAGCGCTTACAATCGAACACAGCGCGCCACTTTCAACCAGTTGCCGGCTTTTGTGCAGCTTTTGCATTGTCCACAGTTATACAGATTACCTATTGACACGCGTAACACATGCTGTATATTTACCTTATAGCCAGTAACAAAGCTATTCAATATATATGATTCATTACATCAACAACAAACCACACAAGAACATCCGACTACAAAAAGCCAAGCGCCATGCAATGGCAGGCTACCGGCATGACCAGCGGGTCTACTGGCTCAAAGGCGTAGCGATCTTTGCAGCGATCACAGTAGTATGTACATTAGTAGCACTAGCAATCACCGCATAACATGCAAACAAAAACATACACCGTATACAAATACGACGAATTAACAAAAGAACAGCAGCAGAAAGCATTGGATAACTATCGAGATACAAATGTAAACTTCGATGACTGGGACTCGTGGGTATTAGATGACAGAATCGCCAAACTAGAAGCGTACGGATTTCAAGATCCCAAAATCCTATATTCAGGCTTTTGTAGTCAAGGTGACGGCGCGTGCTTCACCGCAGAATTAGACAATGGCGGACTGCTGGAGTTTATAAAAAAAGATAAAACACTAAAAAAGTACAAAACATTAGTCAAAGCTATAAACAATTGTGATATCTACGTGAACATTAGAATTACTCACAATGATAGGTACATGCACGCTTATAGCACAACAATAGAAGACTATACAGAAATGCAAAGCAATGAGGAACTTGAGGGGAAATTACTAGAAGAGTATACAGCGTGGTATGAATCATTTTTTGATCGTGACTCACAAAATGGCCGTATTGGCTGGTATATCGAAGAGTGCAACGATATCTATAGAAACCTAGAGACAGAACACGAGTATCAAACAAACGACTGCGCTGTTATTGAGTCATTACAAGCCAACGACTACGACTTTACTATTGACGGCAAAATCGACTAAAACGCCACTACATAGCCCACACAATCCAGTATTGTGTCGGCCATTGTGGGAACGTCCCGCCAGCACATTGACAACCTAGCAGCAAACAAAACGCGACCCCTTACACGGCGACCCGCGCGGTGTTTGCATTACTTACATATAAACTAAAGAAAAATGATTAAGACAATTAACGTATACGATTTTAGGCAAGCGTTTAGAAATTATGAGGACAGACGCGACACGTTTAGCTACGGCGCCCTTGAATCAATTTTCGACTACCTAGAAGACACAGAAGACGAAACCAACCCGACAGAGTTAGACGTTATATCAGTATGTTGTGATTTCACAGAATACGACAACGCATGGGACGCAATGATGCAATACCAACCAGAAGATATGCCTGTTGAGGGTGTTGAGGGTGATGACTTGCTAGAAATAGCAGAAAAAAATGAGCAAGCTGCACTTGAATGGTTACAGGAACGTACCACAGTGTTAGACGTTGAAAACATCAACCTAGAAGCGCCACTAATGGCGCCAATGCTTACAAGTATCGTAATCGCTAACTTCTAGTATGACTAAAAAACACTACGAAGCTATAGCAGCCATTCTAAAAAGCTACGACATGTACACTGAGGAGGAGATGTACACCGCGCAAAGTATAGCGCGTGGACTCGCGGATTATTTTGCAACCGATAACAAGAATTTCAACCGTCGAATGTTCCTCACAGCCTGTGGGATACCCAACTACAGTTTAGACCTAGAGGAATAGAGTTAAGCAGAACCACCCACGCGAGACGTGAAGTGAGTCAGAGAACCACCAACTAACATTGGTGGTTTTTTGTTTGTCAAAATCACCAGCCCGGGGACTAAAGGAACTACACAGGTGAGTCATAACCCTATACTCACAGCAGAAACCATTTTTATACAATAAAAACTGAGACGGGAGTCGGACATTGCTTTACAGATCACGACTGGGGATAACGCACTAGTGTAAACAGCTAAAAGGTGTATAGTAAACTTATGACAACATTAAAAAAAGGCTACCTGATAAAAAACCAAGATGGAGAAACTCAGAAAATTCTCGAAGTATGCGGAGAAATATTGTTTATTTCTTATTACGGCGACAAGAATAAATATGGCTTCACCTCCGATGAACCTCGTCTAAAAGACTTGGGCTACACCTGGGACACACCAGCGTGGAAGCCTGCACTTTGGGAGACGTACTGGTATATTGATGGACTAGGTCAAATTGTCTCGTCTATTTGGCAAAACCACCAATGCGACCATGCTCGCATAGACCTGCTAGGAACTTACCAGACCAAAGAACTAGCCAAGGCAGCGTTATTAGAAATCAGACGTAAGCTGGGGAAGTAACCGCTAACTTATGGTAAACCGCAGTAACAATAATAACTTATAACACCTATGACACAACTAACAGACAAGATGGACTGGAGAAGTGCCCTTATCGAAGTTGGTGCAGAAATAACAACCCACCAAGACGCTGATGCTTTTCTACAGTCGTTTACTTTTAATGAAGCTCAATTACTAGCTTTTTTAGAACTAGTCAAAGCCGAAGCAGTGGTGGCGGGGGATTGGGAGGCTGAGATAGAAAAATACAAAGAGCCGACAGAATTGAATGGAACAGTTTACTATCAACTACCTATAAACAAACTTACTCACCTTCTCACCGCCGAACGTGAAGCAGGGGCTAGGGAAGCTGCAGTAGAAAAATACCAAGCAATCAGTACGATAATGAACAACTTATTATCCAGTGATGTGACTAAAATTGCTAGAGACATTTATAATTATCGGGACAGAGCTGATAGCCAGCTTGAGGTTCTAACCCCACCCACTAAATAACTATGACAGCAAAAGTAACCCTAGTCGTCCTATGTACCCTGCACAACTACATGATAAGTAATTGTGTACCGCTAGAGCTATTACCAATGGAAGTAATGACGTGTGAGTTATGAACAAAAAAGAGTGGAAGGAAGTCACAGAAATACGAATTAGAATACAAGAAGAAAACTTTAGTTGGTCATTTCCGATTAAATGTCCAAGGTGGCTATTTAACATTTTAAGTAAATTAGAACTATGAAACCCCACCTGGGGATAAAGCCGTTGACGCCAATTACTAGATAAGTTACATTAAGAACGTATGGAAAACGAAATACAAAAATACGGGGACATGGTGCGCCAAGCGCCAGTCAAGCGGCAAATCCGCAAAGACTGGCAAGCCGGGCGCGCCGTACAAATGGCCAAGCAATACTTCGACGAGGGCATGTCCATGCAGTCGATCGGGGATGAGCACAGCCTGTCTAGGCAACGTGTCCATAACATTATAAATAGTTTAAAGAAATAGTATGTTCAATAAAGATTTAAAGCAGCGGATGAGTATGTTGGAGTTTCAGTTTGGGTCTGTCCTGAGGGCAACGACTGAATTGATGGAAGCCTTAGAAGAAGCGGAAGAGGAAGATGAACGAGTCGACCTGCGCATCTCGCCTCGCACCGGGAAGCCAGTGCGCGAGTATCTAAAGCGCAAAGCCTAGTCCAAACGCACTTATCAACACCTCGCCCAGCGCGAGGTGTTTTGTGTGTGGTAAACTTCCAGTATGCAATCGAATAGTCCAAGTAACCACATGATTGACTTCATGCACCGCCGAGGCATCACTGACGAAGTGATTGCCCTTTTTAATATTAGTATCTACGACCACCCGCAGATTGGTGAGTGCATCAAGATACCTTACAGCGACGAGCATAGCAAGTACCGACGTGATCCAATGTCAGACATGAAGCCTAAGTACCTGTATGACGCCGGTGGCAAGGTGACGTTGTATGGGGCCGATGTGCTACTCGAAGGGCAGCCAGCGACAGCGCAGCCGCTACTGAAGCAATCAGTAGTCATCACAGAAGGAGAACTCGACACCCTTGTCTGCTGGTCAGCGAACATTCCAGCCGTGTCATCTACTGGTGGAGCGATGAGCTTCCAGGAAGAGTGGGCTGTTACCCTCGCACCCTACGATGTATACCTCTGCTTCGACAACGACGCAGCCGGGGCTGAGGGCATGGTCAAGGTCCTGAAGTACATCCCAGACGCCAAGGTCATCCTGTTCCCTAACATCACCGGCGTCAAGGACGTGTCGGACTACGTAGCGCTAGGCAAGGACTTCCGAGCGCTCATGCAGTCAGCTAAGAGCTACGCATCAATCGAGGAGGTGATAGCAGACAAGCAGTCGCGTGACGCTGTTATGCTGCCGACCATCTTTCACGAGAAGTACATCGAAAAGGCACAGGAGGCACACCAGCGCGCGAATCGACCCGTGCCCACGTCTGACAAGACTGACGCCGTACTACGCGCGAAGGACTACCCGATGGACAATATCATCAAGTTCGGCAACGACAGGAAGGCTAGGTGTCTGTGGCACAGCGAGGATTCAGGAAGCCTACATTACTACAATAAGACCAACAGCTCTTATTGTTTCGGACAATGCGGCAAATCTTATGACAGCATTGATGCTTACATGCACGTACACAACATGGGTTTTGTAGAGGCTGTAAAGGAACTAAATAAATTAGTATGATTAAATCCTGCCAACTATGCACTAAGGAGTTTAAATCATTTCCTAGCCGGAACAGGATTTACTGTGGTAAGACCTGTAGCAATAGGGATAAAGAAGGGACTTTTGAAGTGGGTCACGAGTGGCTACCAAGGCCTCTAGTGGAGAAGAGGAAGCACAGCGCGGGTTATGTTGAGATATATACACCCTACCACCCATTCAGGAGTGTACGCAACTCGGTCTTAGAGCACCGCCTGGTTATGGAGGAGATTTTGGGTAGGTACCTGACAAAAAAAGAAGTGGTACACCACAAGAATGAGATTAAAGATGACAACAGGATAGAAAACCTGGAGTTGTTCTCCTGCCAATCGGATCACATCAAGTACGGGCATAATAAAGCTATTATATGACGCGCGACGAACTACACGAGCAGCTCGGTCAGCTGCTCTACATCGAAGACAAAGGTATTGTTGATGTGGTGTGTGCCTCGATTATTGCCAACAGCATGAAGCTAGGCGACCCAGTGTGGCTGACTCTCATCGGTCCTTCATCTGGCGGGAAGAGTCAAATCATCCGTCCCTTTGCTGCTGCCACTAAAATCATCACCCGTATCGACGACATGACACCCAACACGCTTATGTCGGGTACCCTTGGTGCGGAGAACTCATTGCTCGGGAGGATTGGCGCGCACGGTATCATCTCCATGGATGACTTGACTGTGTTGTTTAGCAAGAACGCCGAGGCGCGAGGTGAGATTCTATCCCAGTTCCGTATGCTGTACGACGGGCGCTTTGCCAAGAGCTCAGGTAACAGGAAGGAGGAGATGGTATGGGAGGGCTATCTAGGTATGATCAGTGGCTCTACCCCTAGTATTTATCGCTACTTCGCAGAGGTAGCAGACATGGGTGAACGGTTTATTAACTACCGGATGAAACCCTTTGACAAGCACAAGGCCGTAGCCTTCATCAGTAACAACAACCTAACCTCAAAGGACCTGGATGCTCGAATAGCCGTCATCCTAGAGGAGTTTCTGGCTGAACGGTTGCAGGACGACAAGCAGTACTGTGAGCTGTCCGATGAGGTAAAGGCAGTCATTGCCAACATCAGTGAACACTCGACCCTCATGCGTACCTCTGTCCACGTTGACGAGCGCTCTGGCTTTGTTGATGAGTTCCCGGAGCCAGAGATGCCGTTCCGTGTGATGAAACAGCTGACCAAGATAGCCGAGGCGCTACAGGTAGTGAACCGAGGACCGCTAACAAAGGAGCTGATTGCCACACTAGAGTGGACTGGCTGGAGCCTAGCTAACGACAAGCGCCGGGCGTATATGCGTCACCTAGTCGGGCTAGAGGACAGCGGTAAGCCCCTAACGAGTCGCAACATCAGTGCCTGCACGGGGCTAGAGACGAGTATCGTTAAGAAAGGGTTAGACCACTTGCAGGCCTTGGACGTTATCCGACTCAAGGATGAAGATGCAGCCGGGCAGAAGCGCTGGTACATCCACAACAAGGAGATAGCCAAAGTGGTGCGGCGCTTAGACCCACCCGATTATGACCAGTTAAAACTAATTGATGACGTATGATCTACTCTAAAAAAGAAACAGACGACAACTGGGCGTTCATGCAGGCTGGCGACGACAACAATGTGTACTTCGAGGATGGCACTAAAGAGCGCCTAACCAGAGGGCATTACATGATAGACTTCGGTAGTCAGTACAAGGGCACCACCTTGGACAACCTGGACGACGAGTGGTGGCTCAAGATGCTAGGCGAGAAGAACGACTGGTTCATTAACAAGTGTTTGAGTTTATGAAGGCAATTAGAGTTGGTAACATTCTTATAACACCCCACGCCAAGAGCCGCATTGACGAGCGCATTGGTATATCTGATAGAAAGTTGGGTAAATTTGTGCGCAAGGCTTTGGAGCGACCCGATTCAGACTCACCTAAACTGAATCGCAAGGTGTACAACACGCAGATGCACCATAAACCTCAGTCAGTTGAGAGAGACGGAAAAAGAATCATTAAAGAATTGATGGGATTTATCTTCATCTTTTGTATGAAAACAAGAGAAGACGGTCGTACAGAATTCCACTTAATAACAGTTTTATGAGCTACCCACAAATTAACGAAGATGACATGACAGCTAAGGAGTTGGCTGACATGCACATGAATGAAGAATTATGGACAAATTACGGCCATCCAGAAAATGTGTATTAAATGTGCTAGTATTGTCACATGACAAATCATTCAGCTGGAGGACTCTCTAAAAAAGAAAAATTCTTTACCTTGTTTAACAACGCTAGGTGCAGAGTGACAGATCCTACAAACCCTAACTACCCTCGCTATGGCGCTAGGGGTATTAAGTTTTTGTGGACTAATTATTTAGACTTTAAAAAAGACATGTGCGATTCTTATGTTCGACACCAAGAAGAAAACGGTCCGAACAACACAACTTTAGAGAGAATAGATAACGACGGTCCCTACTCTAAAGAGAACTGTAGGTGGGCGACGTGGGCTGAGCAAGCTAAAAATCGCCGCACAAGCAGATATTTGACGTATAAGGGCGAAACAATGATAATCGCTGATTGGGCAAGGAGACTAAATACAAGTCGTCAAACCATAAGGAACCGAGTCGAGTCTGGTTGGGAAATAGAAGATATTATCAATACTTCAATAAGTTATGCCAATAGAAAAAGTCCTAAAACTTAGACCCCACCAACAAAGATTTATGGAGGAAAATCCAAACAAGGCTTTTCTTATGTGGGAATGTCGAACGGGTAAATCATTGCCAGGAAAGTTATGGAGCGAACACCCTATAAGGAATCGAAGTGTTGTGGTAGTTTGTCTTAAAAGCAATAAAACTGAGTGGGAGGAGTTGTGCCCAGACGCTAAGGTCTACTCTAAAGAGGAATTTAAGAAACATATAAAGTATATTACCTCAACGAAACCTTCAGCTATTGTTGTGGATGAGGCTCACAACTTTGCTGCCCCTCTTTTCATCGCTAAAAAGCGTAGTGCTTTAGCTGAATCTTTTTATAGTCTGGTAAAAAAGTTCCCTGAGATGCATATACTGCTACTAACAGCCACCCCTTTAACTAACGACCCGGCGTCGCTACACACACTACTCACCTATCTAGGTAAGTACAGCGAATGGAAGAACTACCAGTCACGCTTTTATAATTTAGAATACAAACCCTTCCTACCTCGCCCTGCGTGGTTCCCTAAAGATGGATGGAGAGGAGAAGCGAACAAAATACTAATTGAACATGCTAACATTGTTTCATTAGCTGATTGTGTAGATTTCCTGCCCCCGGTTACACACGAGGTAATAGTTATTAAGACAGGTAAGCGCCCCTATGAGGAGGATGAGGAGTACCACTGGACCAAGGACCACCTACATGAGCAGAGCAAGAAGCTACCAGAGATACGGCAGATTGGTAACGGGTTTCGTAAGGTGATCCTCGTGTGTCACTACACTGAGCAGATCGATGCGCTAGCGAAGCAATTAAAGAAGGACCGGCCAGTATTTATACTTGACGGCAGGACCAAGGACGCAGCTAAGGTGAAGCGCGAGGCGCAGGGGGCCTCTGACTGCTACCTAATTGTGCAGGCCAAAATGGGTTTGGGCTGGGACGGCTATATGTTTAGTTGTATGGTGTTTGTCTCATCTGCCCACCGCCAGATAGACTACACGCAGATGCTGGGGCGCTTAACGTCTGTCGACCATGGCAAGCCGATGCTGTACTTTCACCTGATTGGTGGTAAATGGGACAAACTCATCCATGATACACTGGTGGCAGGAGAAGACTTTAACCCCCATCGACATGCAAACCAGAATAGTTAATCAGTGGACAGAAGGTAATGAATTTTTCTTATTAGGAATAATGTTTCATAGTTGTGATTTATGCTCAGGCTTTGAATTTTTCTTTTTTGGAATAGGATTCGGTTTTCGAGTTGGGCTATGACACTACCAGAACTACCACGCAAGAATAAGCGTATCGAAGCCAAGGTGGACAGCCTGGTGGCAGCAAAGCTGGTTAAGCTACATGCGCATCGCAACTGGGCACTAGAGGTAAAGATTAAAGGTGGCAGGCTCAAACAGCATCAGATTGTTGCCTTGAAGCAAGTTGAGAATGGTATATTTAAGCCGTACAAGATACCTGACATGGGTCAAAAGAATCCGTTTGACTTCTTTTACCTTGGAGACGCCGACGCGATAGTCTGTGTTGCCGAAGGGCGAAGCGTGACGTGCGAGGTGAATAGTGGAGTGATAAAATACGAGTTTAAGATATAACAAAAGGCCACCTGATAGGTGGCCTTTTGTTATATCTCTATACCTTAGTTAAAGGGTACGTCTTCTTTTGGTGCCTCTTCTTCGTCTCCGACTCCAAGTGCCTTCATGTCTTTCGCCTCTAGTTCCTTCACTGTCGGGTTGCCTGCATTTTCTGGAAGTGTGCCTGATGTGAAAGTAAAGATTTTAGCGGGATGGTTTCCTTTTTCTTTTGGTTCTCGCAGTTCAGTCAGCTCAACTGACAGCAAGTCACCAATCTTTACTTCGTTGGTTGAACGAACAGCAAAGTACGGGTCACGTTTGATAGCTACATTCTTGAGTGTTCCGTCAGCCAGTTCTAGTGTGAACCCTCGCTGGTGTTTAAACTTCCCTTCTGCTGCTCGGTAGTACGCATCTTTTAGGATACCTTGGAACTTATCACCAACCTTTTCGAATGTTGCGAAGCCGTTGCCCCAAGCAGCATCCATCGGTCGAGTAAGTTCTTGTGTTTCGAATTTTGAGAAATCGTTTGTCATGTATTGTTTATTTATTGTGCGTATCCCGCACCTGTGGATAGTATAGCACCTGTTGGGAGGTCAGCATGTTACTATCAACAGATGAGAATAATCAACGTAGAGCAGGGGACTGAGCAGTGGCTAAAGATGCGAATTGGCATGATTACCGGTACTCGATTGAAAGGTGTAATGGGTAGTAAAGTGGTGCAAAAGACGCTAATGAATGAGCTTATAGCAGAACAGATGACAGGTTTACCAAAACAAATCTTTGTAAATGCCGCGATGAAGTGGGGGACAGACAATGAAGAGTTTGCGGTCTGGGCTTACGAGCATAAGTACAAGCGCACTACACAGGAGGTAGGGTTCTGCATCAGTGATGAATTTCCTTATTTAGGTCTATCTCCGGACCGGCTTATTATGACCAGCAACAAGTATCGACGAGCGGTTGAAGTTAAGGCGCCTATGACAGAAACCGTGGTAAAGTATATATTAGATGGAGGTATTCCCCCGGAGTACAAATGGCAAGTCGTTAATTACTTTTTAGTGTGCGAAGACCTTACTCACTTAGACTTTGTAATCTACGACCCTAGGATCCGCGACGTAGAACGGAAGCTAACCAAGATTGAAGTGACGAGGAAGGATGTGGCCTCAGACATAGCCGCAGCCAAGGAGCGCTTAGTAGAATTTAGAATTAACTGGGAGGAAAAGTTAAAACAATTAGGACTATGATAATCGGAATCGTCGGATTTAAGCAAGTAGGCAAGAGTACTGCCGCCAAGTATTTAGAAGACAAGTACGGCTTTGCCCGTCACAACTTTAAAGACGCACTGGTGCAGGAGCTAAAAGATAACTTTCCTGATTTGCTGAAAGAAATTGCTTACACTAGAGACTGGGACAACGGAATGGAAAGCGCAATCGAAGACTTGTTTATAAAGAAGCCACCCCTCATGCGTGCCTTAATGATTAACTACGGGACAGAGGTAAGGCGTAAAGATAATCCGCATTACTGGACAGGGCAATGGTCACAGGCTTTATGTCCTGAACTAGATACCGTAACCGATGACGTTCGTTTCTTAAATGAAGCCGAGGCAATAAAGATAGAAGGTGGCATCATCATCCGCCTCACCCGCCCCGACCTGCTCACTGGAGGCGACCACGTAAGCGAAACAGAGCAGTTAGAGATAGTAGCCGACCACACCATCGAGTGTGACCCTGGCGACCTTGTAAACTTGTACCGTCAGCTCGATGATATGGTCAGGTTTTAGGTAACGGTGCGGTCAACCAGATGTATGAAGAACCTGTGAATAACTCAAGAAACAACTAGCGGAGGTGGTATAGTTGTGGTATGTCCACATATAAAGACGAGATTGAAGCGTACGTCAAAGCAAACCCTGGCTTATTTACCCGCCAGCAAATAGCAAAACATTTCAATAAACCCTATGACCGAGTTAGAAAAATAGCTACTGAGCGCAATCTTAGTAGCTTTTTTGATAGTGGTATAATTATGAAGGAAAGCTCATTAACACAGGAGGCTGTAATGACTGAACCAACTCGGGCGGATGTCAACAGGCTCCGTCAAATATGTGAAGAACGCGGATTACCCTTCGAGAAGTGGGGCATCTGGTGGGACAAGACCAAAGATTCTTCCATCGCTTTCTATAACAAGGAAGCGAAGGAAATCGAGGAAAAGTCCCAAGAAGAATTCTTGAAACGAATATCTAAAGCTGCACCTCGCATAAAGAAATCGCCTGTACCGACAAAGACACTGGCGATTGCAGCGAGCTTCGATGTACATATCGGCAAACATTGTGAACTGATACGTACTGGTCGCGAATATACGCCTGACATGGCCGTTAAGCAAGTCCTTGAAGGGCAAGCTGCATTGTTTGGACTCACTAAGCCGTTTGGTGTCACTGACATCTTGCTGCCAATGGGCAACGACGTTGTACACGTTGACGCTAACAACTCCAAGACTACTGGTGGCACACCACAAGACGTATACGGGTCTATCGAATCACAGATGCTACTGGCAACTGAGATGTATATCCGTTCTATCGAAGGGTTTGCCGTCAATCACAACGTCTGGCTGTGTCACGTACACAGTAACCACGATCGGGTAGCTGGCTGGAGCGTTAGCCAGATGGTCGCTCGATACTTCCACAACCACCCACGAGTACATGCGGCTATTCCATCTATTGGACAGCATCACCGCAAGTACTTTGTGTTTGGTGACAGTCTTATCATGTTCCATCATGGTGAGGCGAAAGAAGAAAAGCTGCTCGGCGTAATAAAGGCAGAGGCAGGATTTGCCCTTGCTCAAACCAACCGAGTGTACGTCTACCAAGGTCACACGCATCACAAAACACTGAGTAAGCGTGGCTTAAATACCGAAATGGGTGTAGAAAAAGACCACTCATCTATGACGGTAATCAAGGCGGGTAATGGTGCAGTTAATCAAATGTATGTGGAGACTGTACGCTCTCCATCCCCAGCAGATGATTGGCACAGTCAGAAACTGTTTCTTAACATGCCCGCTGTAGAAATGTTCATTCACAGCGACAAAGCCCAGTTTGCAAGGTTTACACACTGGATGTAAAACTTAAACCCCCCTCTTTGGAGGGGGGTCTTTATTTGTTTCTGATAATGGGGTATACTAGAGGGTATATGAAATGGAAACAAATACCACAAGTAGGAGGAAACTATGAATGTAATACAAACGGGGAAATCCGTAGGGTTCTAGGAATTGTAAAGTTCGGTAAACAAACAAGAAAAGTAGGAGGAAACGTTTTAAAGCCTAAGACTAAAAAAAATGGTTATCTTGAAGTTAACTTAACTGTAAGCAACACATCTAAAAGCTTTTACGTTCACAGGTTGATAGCTGCGGCTTGGTTAGATATGACTACAAATAACTTGCAGGTAAACCATAAAGATGGTGACAAAAGTAACAACACAATTAGAAATCTTGAGGTTGTGACGCAGAGTCAAAACATGGTTCATGCGTATAAATTAGGTTTGATAAAACCTAGAAACTTTAAAGGTTCGAATCACCCAAACGCTAGAACTAACGAGGAAGAGGTTGTTAAAATAAGGCACGAACATACAAACCACCATAGTATAAAAAGATTGTTAATTGACTACCCGCATTTAACAAAACCTATTCTTACTAAGATAGTGTACCGCGAAAGCTGGAAGCATGTGATAGTGCTATAATTGTAAGTTCAATCTTAATTTACTTTTATGTTCATCGGCAACCGTATCAAAATCACCTCAGAAGAAACAACTAACTACGTGATACGGGACATACAGACCCAGGACCAGCTAGACAAGTACCGAGGGTTGGAGGGTTACGGTATAGAGGTGCTGCCAGTTATCCACAACAACATGGCAGAGTGTGAGTCTTGCTCCGCTTAGTAGTGTATAGTGTTAGTAACCCAGTAGTGGTGTGTTTAACAGGCGTATGATGTATTAAGTCACCGTATGGTGTGCTAACCTTTATCTCGACAAGGGAGCGCCTGTCAAGCACAGCACACGAGCTAGGAGTTCTTAAAACACAATAGAATCTACATCCGACGACAGTGTGGAAGCTGTCACTACCATAGGGTCACACATAACGTGTGGCCTTTTGGTTTTATCCCCAACTGATGAATTTATTATGAAGGTTGTCTGTTATAATTCAGTTAGAAGCCCTTTGACAAAGAAAGGAGACTACCATGAAGACCACAGTGTGTATATGGTGCGACGCCTTTGTTAAGGTGCAAGACACTTTCGACGACCTACAACACAAAGCAGTTTGCTCACAGTCATGTAAAGACGCTGAAACTCTGTTTAACCTGTGGATGTCGGATGAGGAAATCAACCGACGTGCTCATTACCGCTACCTGACAACAGGAGAGGACAGTGAATAAGATTGCCGTTAGTTGTCGGATAAACCGATGGACAGGCGGTGAAAACGAACTGTTTTGCTATCGTGTCCACGTAAACGCTAGACTCTGGGGCGGCCTCTGGCTCGCCCTAGAGGTACTCATCAACCTACTGTTTCGGGTGATACATTCTCAACGTGAGCATGTTCGTCTGAACTACCTACTGCAAAGGAGAAGGCATGGCCAAGCGAAAAAAGGAATGTGAGTGTCCTAAGTGTCATGAATTAAAACCCATGACAAGACACCACATTCTGCCCAAACGTATTTATGGTAGGAACCAAAACAAGCATATCTTTTTGCTTTGTCGGCGTTGCCATAATGCACTTGAGTTACGAATACCGCTGGGTCGTATCCCGAGACGTTTCTACTTCTCGATATTACTAACTTTCCTACTGGAGGAAACGTAATGAGATACCATGAATGGATACTACAACAGCTCAGAAAGGAGCGTGAAATGGAAACAGTAACCTGTGCCAACTGTGGGAAAGTACATCACGTAAGTGTGTCAGTCCCCAAGGCCGTCTGGAACGGTAAGGAGGCAGTAACCCACCAATACTGTGGGCAAAGCTGCTTGCAGGAGGACTATCTCAAAAAACTGGTGGTGCAACTCTATGGGTAGCCGTCGGTTCACAATCCACTCCTGCTTGATATGCGGGAAGAAAGAGTTCGAGGAGAACATGCTCGAATACAACGACCATATGTTTTGTGGCCTACGCTGCAAACTCAAACAGGAAAGGAAAGACGATGAGAATCTTAATCGCCCTGTGCCTCGCTCTGTGGGGTACTACGATAAAGGCTGAGGAGCCTAACACCATACGGGACAACTATCCCTTGGTGATTGATTCACCTTGCTCAGACAGCGAGTCTGGCCAGTCTGGTCGCTGTTATATGTTTGACCGTGGCGATGGCACTTTCTACACGGTCTTCACTCAACATGGTGAACCAGTCTTTGTTCGGCAGACACTCAAAGAGGGTGGCTACATCACCGTCTGGCGGTTTGGCGAAATCGAAGCCTGAACTACAGCCGCCCTTTCATTAGGGCGGTTTTCTTATGGTACAATATCCGCACAAGCCAGTAGACTATTGTAGTAGGTAAGCTGGCTCGGTAGTGTGTTGAGTCTGTACTACAGCACTACTTAAATACCCGTGGTTGCAACGAAGACCACCGCCCTCTGCAATAGAAATAGCGC
>Ga0075110_1000731_pt1 | contig 15020 bp, 13 predicted proteins | sample AntAceMetag02UK8_FD_69799 | JGI IMG/M metagenome (GOLD analysis project Ga0075110, IMG submission 69799) | Saline lake microbial communities from Ace Lake, Antarctica - Antarctic Ace Lake Metagenome 02UK8 | ecosystem: Environmental > Aquatic > Non-marine Saline and Alkaline > Saline | place... | reverse complement strand
ATTGGGAAAGATGGGAGAGTTCGTCCCTACTTTAATATCTATAGGGCACAGTCTTCTAGGTCCCAGCCTGCGTCCACCTCATTTATCTTTCTTAAGTCGGCTTGGATGCGCTCTCTAGTTCAACCAAAACCAGGGAAAGCGATATGTACTATCGATTATAAGTCCCAGGAATTTCTAATCGATTCAATCGAATACGGAGATATGAACGGTATCAACGCATATCGCTCAGGAGACGTTTATTTTTTCTTTGCTAAGAAGACAGGGGCAGTACCAAAAGACGCTGTAAGGGTTGATTATGAAGAGATTAGGAACAAATTTAAGTCCACCGTACTAGGACTTCAGTTCAAAATGACGAAATATGGCCTGGCCATCAAATTAACAGCCGATACCGGGGTAAAAACTAGTGAAGAAGACGCTCAGGAATTAATTGATGATTTCAATGATACTTTCCCTGATAAAGAAGAAGGGTCCTGGGATGCTTTGGAAGACTATAAAGACGAAGGGTTTATTAAACTTCCTTGCCTATCGGGGGAGACCCACATACTTACAAAAAATGGGACTAAACTGTTAAAAAATATTACTATAAAGGATAAATTATGGGACGGGATGAATTGGGTAAAACATGGAGGCGTAGTAGCGAAAGGCGTGAAGGACGTTATACTAAGTCAAGAGACTCAATCAAATGTGACTCCCGATCACTTGATACTAAAAAGAGGAGTGTGGTACCCGGCAGCAGAGCTGGAGGTGCTAGGAGAATCCCTAAGCCAAAAATCGGGGAACTATTCGGAGGATGGACGGTTATTGCTGAAGAGGTCAAGGTCGAATCCCGAAGGCTTGTCCTTTGCCGCTGCGTATGTAAACTTGAAAAACTCGTTAGAGTTGACTCCTTACAAGCCGGAAAAGCTAGAACCTGTTTTGACTGCGCTCAATCCTTGCGCTCTCAAGGAAGAAGGTACTCTACCTCAATTTTTGATGACAAATATATTGAACGTAAGTGGAGGACAACTTACTACAATGCAAAGTATAGGTGTGAAAATCCGAACGACAAACAATGGGGAGACTATGGAGGTAGGGGGATTTCCTTCTGCTTTGACTCCGTTAGAAGTTTCTTGGAATACATTTCTAAATTGGATGGGTGTAGAAACTGGAACGGGACATTGGACAGAATTGACAATGACGGGGATTACCGACCTGGAAACTTACGAGTCGTTGGCCAAGGACTTAATAATAAAAACCGAAGAGGTTTATGACGTAATCAATTGTGGTCCACGGAAAAGGTTTCAAGCTGGTCACAGTATAGTAAGTAATTGTGGGTGGTATATGTGGGGAGATAATGACAATGACCGTTCTATTATGAATGTACCTATCCAGGGGAAAGGCGCATCGATTATGAGAAGGGCCGTATTAAATGCTCAGAAAGCTGGACTCAAAGTTATCAAGACTCTCCATGATGCTTTGTATATCGAATATGACTCTTGGGATACTAAAGCTATCGACATTTTAGCAGAGTGTATGGATGAAGCTTTTAAGTATTATTTCCGGGACCATAAGTTAAAGAAATATGCCGAAGTAGGTTTGGATGCTTGTTGTTGGAGTCCTGATTATGAAGACGGTTTCTTCAAGTCACCGAAAGGACTAGGCTACGTTTCAAAGAATTATTATGTTGATGATAGAGCGAAAACACAGTATGAATATTTTAAAAAATATCTGTCTAAGCCTGAAGGTTTAGATCTAATTTAACAAGGAGACAACATGACAAGAAGAACAGGACCGTCAAGAGAAGTGGGCGGAGTAAAAGTTTACAAGAGGTGGAGTGAGTGGGAAGAAAACGATACTATAGAAGGTATTTATGAGGCGAAAGGACATGATGCTACTTATGATAAGCCTAACTATCTCATCCGTTTAGCTTATTCAGAATTTACTAGTGGCAGAAAGTATAAAGAAGGCGAACTTTTTTGTATGAATTCTAATGGTGGATTGGACTTACGTATGCAAGACATTCAAATAGGTGAATACGTTAGAGTAACTTATACTGGACGTACTCCATTACCTAAAGGCCATAAGTTTGCAGGAAAAGATTCAATCCAATTACTAGTTGAAGTCATTGGCGATGATGCTGCTCCAGTAGATAACAGCGAAGACCTTGACGGTATTTAGGAGTAGAAATGGAAGACTATAGAATCATAAAATCCGATGGGATGACTAACAAACAGTACCATGCAAATGATACTCACTCTTCATCTTCTCAGCTTAAAGACGCTGTAGAGGATGTAGAACTTTTCTATAAGAAATACATTCTTAAAGAGATAGAGAGGAAATCAATTCCTGCATTTGATATTGGTACTTATTATCATACGGCTATTCTTGAACCTGAAAACCTTACGAAAGAATGTGCGGTATATGCAGGACGTAGAGCAGGGAAAGATTGGACTGAATTTAAAGCGGCCAATGAAGAGAAAGCAATCATTACGACTAGTGAACTTTCTCAAGCTGAGACTCTTATCGATGCGACTAAAGCGAGTCCCGTTGCCATGGCATTATTAGCTAAAGGTGATTCGGAACTTTCTTTCTTCGGACTACTTAACGGTATGCCTATTAAAGTCCGTTGCGATAAGATTTTTCTAAGTAAAGAGAAGTCCTACATCCTAGACTTAAAGTCCACTACAGGAAATTGTAAGGACAAGTTCAAAGTTCAAACTAAAGTACAGGGATACTCTTATGATTTATCTGCTGCGCTTTATATGGATACTATTAATGAAGTTATTAAGGCCCTGAAAATGGATGTTGCCCCGGTGACTGAGTTCTATTGGACCTTTGCTTCTAAAGACATCGGTAATTGTGTAACTTATAAAGCATCTCAAAAGATGTTGGCCACAGGTCGAGCTAAGTACACGTATGGGATGAAGCAAATTGCCAAGTATACTGCTCTCAATTGGGAATTCCCAGATGAGTTAGTAGAACTTGACCCTCCTAAGTGGGATTCTGACAATTGGGAAGACGACGTTAAAGAAGAGAAAACAGGAAGAAAGTTTAGTAAAAACCAACCATTAGTTAAGAGCGATCTAACTGATTTAATTTAGGAGAAATAATGAGATTTACAGAAGTACGATTTAGTAAAAAAGTATCTAACGAGACAAAACCTAGTCTTGGGAAATATGAGAATGAAGAACTAGAAATAACCGCCATTATTGGGGAAGATGAGAGTATTTCCGACTGTACATTAGCGATAGTTAAAGAAGTATTTAAAGGCCTTGGGATTGATTCTATTGACGTAGATACTAATGCAAAATTAGAAGTTAAGGAAGATGTTACTACCCCAGAAGAACCTAAGCCAGCTAAGAAAGCTCCGGCAAAAAAAGCAACTCCAGCTAAGAAAGCTCCGGCGGAAAAGGCAGCAGCTAAACCTAAGCACATTGAGTACTCTAGAGATAGCAAAGAATTGAAAGTTAAATTCTTAGAAGTTCTAGCAGGAGTAGACCCTACTTGGAAATCTACTGATGATGGGAAAGCGGCCGGGAAAGCTACTTCTTTAAAGTCTATTGGTTTTCCAATGGTAGGAGAGGATGGGAAAATCCTTGATACTTTTGTAGCTAAAGTTAAAGAGATTTATGAAGAAGAATTAGGCGTATAACAGTTCTGGCAACTATGCCCGTGTAGGATGGCGTTCTACGAGTCAATTTCCGGTGCGTGGGTTAATGACTATAAATGTAACCCACCTATTTTAAAACTTTATGAGGGTCGATAGGAGTAGCTACCTATCTGGTTGCGTATGCGCAGGGTTCGAATCCTCTAGCCCTCCCCATTAAATGAAATTATGAGAAAGATAGAGTGGAAAGTAAAATTGATGGGCTTTCAGAAAGAGGGAGTCGAGTTCGGTAAGAAGCATAGGTATGTTATTATCGGTGATGAAATGGGACTAGGTAAGACCCCTCAAGGTATGACTATAGGTATAACCACAGGAAGTAATACTCTTATAGTTTGTCCTGCATATCTTAAATACAATTGGTATGAAGATATTAATAAATTCGTAGGTAACTTTGATGCTCAGGTTATTGAAAATAAAAATACAGATGTTGATTATCTCAACGATATACTAATCACAAATTACGAACAGCTAATGAACTTCCCAGAACTATTTTCCTGGGCGGATACAATCGTAGTTGATGAGGCCCATTATCTAAAGAACTTAGAAGCACAGCGGACCCACAATTTCCATAAACTTATAAAAAGTACACCACCTGATAGACTAGTGCTAATGACAGGGACTCCTATTAAAAATAAGGTAGGAGAATTCTATTCTCTACTTTGCCTATGTGGCTATAGTCCTAGAGCAAACAATGGTTTGAGGGTGCAGGATTATTATAAAACTCAGACAGCTTTCAACGAAGAGTTCTCCAATAAAAGGATAATGAAGTTTGGAGGAAGGAAAATAGTAGAGTTTGAGGGAGTCCGAAATGTACCTCTACTTAAAACTTTCCTTAAAGATAAAATGATTAGGAGAATGTCCAAAGATGTCCTGGACCTTCCAAAAATGATAAATAAACAAGTTGTTGTATCCTTTAAGAAAGATGCCTCTCTTCAATATGAGTGGGATAATAAGGGTAAGATAACTGATAATGATATTAGTGGGAAAACTAAGTCGGCCATAAATAAAATACCCTTCACTTTGAAATATATCAATGACCTACTAGATTCTGGAGTAGAATCCCTGGTAGTTTTCTCCCACCACATTAAGCCGATTAGAGACATTTGTGATAAGTTGAAAGTAAAAGCGGACTTTATTGACGGTTCTGTTCCACCTAAGAAGCGACAGGAGAAAGTAGAGGGTTTTCAAAGTGGACGAATTAAAGTTTTATGCTGTACTATTGGGGCAGCAAGTACGGGTATTACTCTCCATCAATCGAACCATATTGTGTTCAATGATATAAGTTGGGTACCTACTGATAATGACCAAGCAATGAAGAGAATCAATCGTATTGGCCAGGACAGGACTTGTTTTTATCATTTCATTTACGGGAGTTTGACTGACCAACATATCGCCCAGTTAGTATTGAAGAAATCAAAGGTCATAAAGGAAGTACTAGGATGACAACAGGGAATTTTACATTAACTCTTCAAGACCGATATTATATTTACCTTATGCAATTTATAAACCTCCCTTACAAATGGGCAGGAAATCACCCATTAGAAGGTATGGATTGTGGGGGAGCAGTTATCTTTTGGTTGAAATATTTGGGGATTGAAATCCCTAGAGATATGACAGCTCAAAGTCTTCATGACTATTTAATTCGTCAGCCCGATACGATTCATGGCCATACCGTTAAAAAGGGCCTTGGATGCCTCGCTTTTTTTGGTAAGGGAAAGCATGAGATTACTCACGTTGATATGTGTATCGATGGATTTAGAGTTATTGGGATGCACTCAGGTGGGTCCACTACTATCACAGTAGAAGATGCCATAGAGCAGGGTGCAATGTGCAAAGTTAGGATGTTAGACTATAGACGTAATTTAGTCTCAATAGTCCAGCCTAAATTACCTTGGACTAAATAGGACTTTTTGGAGGAGCGATGGTTTGCTCTAAGAGAAGATTTAAAACTAAGAAAGAAGCATTAAAATTTATAAGACAAGGTTCCAAGAATTTAAAATCGATTGCAGGAAGGGTGAGAGCTTACTACTGCCCCGGTTGTAAATTCTTTCATTTAACTAGTAACAGTGAAAACTAAAGGAGTAATCACATGGAAAGCCAAGAATGTAACAGCGAAGAAGTAGTAGAATCCCCAGCGTACGTTGATGAAGACGGTGTAGTTCTAGGGGGCCCAGAAGTCCTTACAGAAGAATCTAACCTAGATTCAGCAAGTGTACCTGACCTTATCGGATACGCTATTTCAGACGTAGAAGATATGGAAGATACTGTAGCTAAAGAGAAGACGTTACTCTTTCTTAGAAAAGCCCTTCACTGGCAAACGGTACAGTAATGAAATTAGTAAATGTAAATGATACGGACGCTGCCACAATCGTAAAAGATTCGGTAAACAAAGAGCGTCCGGGTATGGTCGTCAATACCCGTAAAGTGGATAAGGAAGAAGTTAAAAGGGTTATGAAGTTAGTTCGTGCCTCTTTTAAAAAGACTCCCCCTAAGCTAAGTGCTGAGAAGGGAGAGTATGATTTAATGAATTCAGTTATCGCTAGTTGTAATTTTGAAACTTGTGAAAATGATTTAGATTCTATTCGTACTTTCTATGAAACTTTATTCCCTAGTATGTTACAGATGTATGGGGAAATCGAGAGTCTTGGTAGGCAGATTGCTATACAGAGAAGGGATACTGTCCCTATCATTGAAGCCCTTAATAAAAAAGGTGCTTGGGAAGTTGGCGATGTAGGCAAGAACTTTCAGAAGGCCGCAGATTATATTAACAATTCGGAGGACTAATGGTGTTACCAAAAAGTGCAAAAGTTACATTAACCGTTGAGCAAATAGATGTTCTAACGGTACAGGAAGTTAAGAAGGGATATTACCTGGCCCTAGACAGTATCAGAGGGATTATTTCAGATGGGATTAAAGCAGTAGATATTGCTGATGATTGTCCTACTGCTACTCTAGATTTACTTAAGTCCATTGATGCGAAATTTCATGGCAAGAAAGTAGCTAAGAAAGCAAAGAAGAAAGTTAGTAAGAAAAAGTAGTCCCTCAAGACCTAGAGTTTAGTGACAGTCATTGAACTCTAGGCATTTATAAAGTCTCAATTCCTTATCCTCAAAATAATCTCTCATCACTTCAGTCTCTTCAGGTGCAATAGTGGTATGGTTTATGTTATCGACTAATTCCCCATTACAGTAACTAGTCCCATCTCCATTAGAAATACATTCTGTGAACTCGGGTCGATTAAAGTATCTAGCTGGGGGAGTAGTGTTACAACTTTGGATTGTTAATGTCATGAAGAACAATACTAAGAGCTTTCCTATCATCATTCGTCTTCGCATTTCTAATAGCATTATATACTGCCCTTCTTTTGACCACATGTTCATGGTGTTTTCCATCTACTTTACCTATAGTTTGCTGGGTAAACATATCGGTAATTTTAAATACCATTCTTTCCAGCGCAGGGATTGCCTTCATTGCTGCGACAATCCCACTAATAACAGCGCCCATTATTTCTTCTGAATAACTGAAAACTTTAATAAGAAATCTATAATATTTCCGATAATAGTCTTCTTCTTTAAAGATGCCAATTTAGCATCGTCTTTCTTACTTGGGGTAATTAAAACTGCGGCCGAAATGAATGTAACAAGCGAACCTAAAATACTTAAAAATAATAGTACCTTCGGGTACTGGGATAAAAACTCTTCCATTTTGTCCTCCTAGACGCGGTTATTTCTTCAATATCTAACATTTATTACCTATACCTTGCGCAGGATTCAGCTACATTGGCCTTAACCGCAATAGCTATCTTGCAGAGTACTTCTTTATTGCCCACCACCTCTTTCTCCAGGGACTTAACACTAGTTACGGTGGCGAATGTACTGCTAAGATAAAAGAAGAGTCCTGCGGCCGTTGTGGCCACATAGATATAGAACTTTAAATCAGATATTCTGACTTTTTCATATTCTTTTACTGCTTCAAATTCATCCATTTTAATCCTAAGTATCTACTACAATGGTTTTAACAGTCCCGTCCGAGAATTTTATTTTTAAATCCCCGTCCGCACTATCTACATACACCTGAGCAAATTTAGCATCTGTTGCCGGGGCAGTAACCCCATCAGTAATTTTAACTACGTTATTTACTAAGGGGCTAATAACAGTGAATTGGTTTTCTACGTCCCAGCCAGCTATAGGCACTGAAAACTTAATAGACATTACTGTAGAACTTCCAGCGATAGCATTTCCTACAGCAGGAGCGTTACCAGCAGCACTAGCAAATAATCTAGAAAAATATACCTGAGTAGTGGCTGTACTAGGAGCTAGAACCGCCGCCCCACCAGCATTACTACTTTGTCCCCCGTAAATACCTACAACACTACCGGGAGCCCCGGTAGTGTTATTGATTGTAATTTTAGCTGTGTCTAAATTTAATCCGTTCGGCAATGTCAGAGAGGCGTAAAACGCACCACTCACTGTTCCGGTAGTACAAGTGGCCACACCCTCTAAGGTGTCCCCATTCCTTTTCCAGAATCCCGAGGCGTTAGTTACAGTCCCGAACCCTGCCGAAAATGTTGGAGTAAAGGCCTCCCAATTGGACCCCGCTATATTGTTAGATAAAACTGATCCGAAAGTGCTCTCCCATCCCGCGATAGGTACCATGATTGTGACCTCGAACCCTACCTCCGCCCCCAAGGCAAAGTTAGAAGAACTCCAAAAATCAGAGCCGTTAACATCGTCCCGTATAAGGGCCATTCTAAATTGAGAACTATTGTACATGACAGCGTGGACCCTACCTACCGCAGCCCCTAACGCAAGTCTACCGTTAGCAGCAACATTGTCCGCAACTAAGGTTTCTTCGATAGCTGAAGCAGTTGTATTGACCCTAATAAAATTAGTGTCTACTACCCCAATTATACTAGGGATATCGATTAAGTAATCGCCCGACCCCGAACTAGCGGAGGCGGCTGTCTGTCTAAATCTATATTTAATTATAGCGGTGTCCCCTAATCTTTTCCAAGATACATCATCTATATCTATAGTACCTTTGGCCGGAGCAGTAGTAACCGCGTCGATACCTACCGTACCTGCTGAGGCCCAATCACTAGAGGCGAAAATATCCTGGAATAAAACATCTCCAGTATCTAATTGAACTCTATCAACGAGAAGAATCGCCGTATTATTAGCAACGGCAACTTTGAAAGCTACTTTAATATTTGTATTTGAAGTTGCGTTAAAGAATTTAAAATCATACTTCTTAGCATCTGTAGAAGCTTTGATGAAGAAAGAATTGATAACTGTTGTCCCATCTAAAAGGAAACATTCTATATCATCATCTGCCCCATCATAAGACATATAGGCGCTGATAGTATTATTCTTCCCAACCATAAAAGGCTGGAGAACAGTATCCCCTAAAAAGAAATAATCTTCTATAGAACCCGCTACTTGAACATAACGAAGGGAACTTAGTTTCCCTAAAGGAGCGATGATTTCGTCCGAGAGAGTCCCTTGTAAAACACCGCCAACAAATCCTGAGTTTTGTCCACTTGTTAAATCTGCGGCCTTAGTAACTTCAAAGTCCTCTTGGAAATAAATCTTCAAGTCTTTTGAACCCGCAACGGCATCTAATACCTCATCAAAGTTCCCTGTGAAGGGATTAAATTTATATGCCATTATGTCCTCACTACGCTAGATAGTTTATCGTTAGCATCGTAAGCAAGAGTAAGAGTAGCAACCGTTGCAGCAGCTAATTCATAAACCACCGTATCGATTTCCCCAATCCCGTTACCTGTTGTTCTATATGTTAGAGTTATTTCATCATGCAATTCAGGAACCAATGACCCTGCTGTTTTACCTTCCATAGAAGTTAGTAGAGCTTCAGCAGCATCGGCCTCCGATTGGAAAGTGGCTTCAGTTAGAAGAGGTCCTGCATCTACAATATCAACTTGCATCTCAGTACCATCAACCGCACCGGCCACTGTTGCATTATCTACAGCGATAGAAACTTGAATCGCTTCATCTTCTACCGATTGAGTTACTGCAAGTGAAGCAGTATCAGCTTTCTGTCCTAGAGTAGCAGGAAGTCGAACATCTAACTTAGCTGACATTGCAGCTAGAGTCGTCTCAGTAGAGAAGTCTTTATCATCAAGTGCAGTAAGAAGAACTATTTCAGCATCTTGTTTTGTTTCTGTAGCCGCATCATCCGATAAAGGAAGTGCTGGCTGGTTGGTGGCAAGTACTACTGCCAATGAAGCAGCGGCCAACTTAGCACCTAAAGTGGCAGGAAGTTTAGCATCTATAAGAACTAGTTCTGCAAGTACATCAGTATCGTGAACAAGTCCTTCAAGTGTTGCATTGATTGCCCATAAGTTTGTTCCGTTACCAATCTGAATACTATCGAAAGTACCTCCTGTATGGGATAACTGAACATTTAAATCTCCAGCAGTAATATTAATATCCCCTGCCAGGTTAGTAAGTTTTACAGGAAGTGGAAGGTTGTTAGCTGGGACAACTGTATCTTCTGTTACCTCAACAACACTTCCGTCCAAGTTAAAAGAGATAGGACTAGATGAAATATTTGCTACCATTGACCCATCGGCATTTAATCTATTGAAAACATGTCTTAAAATATCAAAAGTATCTCCGACTGAGGGAGCAGCAGTTAAGTACCCTGCAAGTCTAAAGGAGTTAGCATCTATAATCTCAATGATTGATACTTCATATTCTGCAAAGAGAGGGTCAGTGAAATGAATCAAATCTCCTACTCTTGCAGTATGGGCCGTTAAATTAATTACGTTATTTGTACTTCCTATTTCAACTACTGCCAATTGTTGAACCCAGAAGGCCCCTTGAGTGACAGTATTTAAAGCATGAAGATGTTCCGAAGTCGGTATTACACTTGCTTGGAAGAATTTTAAGTTTTCGTTTTCGGCTTCGGTTGAACCTCGCGCCGACATAAAAGGTAGTCCAGTTAATTTCATTCAGTCCTCCACTCCGTTTGGGTTTCTCAGTGACATCTCTATTATTATATCCCTACATCCGAAGGCTTAACAAAGAATTTTCTCTCATCTGCAAAAAATCCTGGTTCTTTCTTGACTCTTCTTTCAAGTTTTCTTTTAAATCCAGGGTTTAAAGCTTCCATCATATTATAGTAAATTGCGTAGTCAAGGGCTGCTCTGGCATACCAGACGTTATTCCCCGGTGTATTTCTCCATAAAGTCCTGAAAGTCTGAGCACCAATGTCTTTGCCCTCAGTAGCTTTTCGGAACAAACTTACGACATTATCTATTTCACCTATCGTAGGACCTAGAGCATTTACTATGGCCGACCCATATTGTTTTTGAAAAAGCATCGTTAAAAAGTCTCCGTAAAGACCAGCTCCTCCACCTTGTACCATTGAATGTAAGACTGTTTTAGGGTCTAAAGGGTCCGGTGCCGATTTACCTTGTATCATTTGTTTGGCAGAATAAGTCATATAACCAAGGACGGTTAAACCGGACAAGGTGCCTGCGACCCCGATCAAGTCGCCACTTTGTCCGCTTAATAATTGCTTCATATCAAATAATTCTTTAACAGTTCTTGCAGATTTACTCGGGTCAGACAAAGCCACTCTAGACATAATTCTTCCCATCGATAATGGGAAAGTCCAAAATTGAGTACCTAATCTAAGTAAAGCTCCAAAAGGTTCATCTTCTCTAGTCCATTGCAAAATCATCTTACGCTCACGAGAGGAAGATTTTGGTACACCCATATCTGCATTATCAGTTAAGTACTGTGCTAATTTATCTTCTAGGCCCTGACGATATTTATCAATAGAATTTACTAGTCCGGTTTTCTTAGTTACGAAGGCTTCTTTAAAAGCAGAATCCGGTAGTTCTCTAATCGCCTCTGGAGTCATAACTCTTAGGCCTTGAATATCTTCAGTGGCCCTAGACATTACTTTCCAATCTACATCATCAACACCATATCTCTGTAAGTTTGCTCGGACTCTATCTGACAATCCACTAAAAGGAGATTTAGAAAATTCTCCTAACTCAATAGCGAATTGTTTTGCTACTGCCATTGTTCCAATTTCTGTTTGAGCTTCTAGTCCTGTATATCTCATTACATTTCTAGCTGCTTTTTGCATAAGGCCTGGAGACATCCCATTAGTAGCTCCGAATTTATCGAAGTGGCCGCCAATCAAATCCTGGGAAAGAATGTCTAATTTAGTCGCCCACATCTTACGATTCTTTTTAGGGACCAAAGACATAAACCCACTTACTAACTTTGCGCCACCGGAAAGAAAGCCTTCTCCCGTAGCTGACCTTAATGCGGCTATTGAAGTAACTGTATCGGGAATAGAACTTATTACAGTCCCACCAAGTTTACTTGCTACGTTTAAGGAGAGAAGGTTTCTTGTGGTTTTTGCTATTAAGTTACGCCCAGGTATTCTATCTATTCTCCTGACAGCAACATCATATAATTTCTCTACATCTCTCCAGCCCTCAGAGAGGTTCTTGAGAGCTTCGGGATTATCTTTAATCTTATTACCTATTGAGGCCTTAAGGTTGTTCATATAGGCGGCAGGGCTTCCTCCTAATACTTTAAGGGTAGCTGCATCTCTGGCCGCTTTATCCATCCCGAACCAGATAGTCTCAGCAAAATTCTTCATACCGTATTTTTCATTGTAACGATGGAAAGCTTCTCCATCAGTAAAATGAAATGCCCTACTCTTCGACATACGTTTATCAAGACTGTCAAAAACCCTAGAAGTCCCAAGGTCTGGGTGTTCATCAGTAAAGAACTCCCTACTAAAACTCCCATCAACAATTCCGTTATATTTTTCTCTTAAGTAATCATCTATTTCTGCTTCATCCATTTCTCCGAAAGTCTTTTTAGAGTCAAGCTCTTGCCTAATATCAACTGACCATTCTTTGAAATCTACATCTCCCACCGCTGTCTCAGAGTGAGTCTGTCTCATAATATACCCATCTAAATCTTCGATAGATGAACCTAAGTTCTTTAAAAGTTTAACTTTGCCGTTTTGCATTTTATTAACGACCTTAGCAATCGAGGCAGCTTGGGGACTTCCAGAACGACCCGGCTTTCCTCCTTTTCTAAGCTCAAACATCTCAACCATAATCTCTTTATCTAGCGTCCCACCAGCAAATAGAGGCATAAGGCCCTCTTTATCCAGCTCATTAATAAGAGTGTTGGAAAGCCTGGACTTGAAGACTTTATAATTAAGGTCAACAGAATTATTACTATTCTCGGCAAGTCCTGCAATTCCAGTTAACTTAGCCTCGAAAAATTGTTTAGGATTATTTTTATAAAGGTCGCTACTTTCAAATACAGAAAGATCGCCCTGTAACATTGCAGCGTTTTGAGCTTTAATCTGAATTTCTCGAAGTCTAGCTTTACGGTAGTTATTAAGAAACTGCTGAACTTCAGCCGTCATCTTCCCTACGTCACCATTATATTTTTTCTTAAGGGATTGAAGTTTCTTAACTACTTTAGTGACTTCCGCCTTGGAAAGATCGTCTTCTCTTTTGTTTAAGAGGTCTAAAACTTTATCTACACAGTTTGCCATTATTCGCCCTTCACGCAAAAGAGGGAGGCCTTCATAAGTAAATCATCCCCTTCTAAATCTTTCATATCTTTTTTAACTTCTTCCGCAATCTTATTCCATTCCATAGAAGCTAGGTCCGAGACTTCCGGGTCATCCAAATCTTCTATAAGTTTTTGTACATCAGATTTCTGAGCTAAGTATGCTTCGTCTCCAGGAAGAATAGAATCCAAGGACTCAGGAGCTTCTCTAAAAGCAATATCTTCATCTTTGTCATAAAACATTTTTGCTTCTGGTTCAGGAGCTTCCATCATCTCTCTAGAGACTCCGCTAACTTCATTCGTATTCGATTTATATTTTTGTTTCTTTATCTCGCTTGCACCCATAGAGTTACGGCCATCAAAAAGAAAAACATCATTAGTAATATCCCCGTCAACATTTTTGCCGTTAAAGACATAGCCGTCAAACCTATTCCCAAGACTCTCAATAAGCTCATCGAACACCTCTTTATTTATGTTGTTGGTTTCTGCGAGGTTTTTCAATTGCTCGAACGCATCTTTTTTCGTACGGGATAAATTGATAATATCATCAACAATAACTGGGAAGGCTGCATCTGCATCGGCTTTATCTTTCCCTATAATGTGGAACCCTTCGGGCTTACTCTTTATAGCTGCTTCTCTAAAAGCTGTAGCGAATTCTGCATCCATCGGAGCATCCAAGTCCATAAGACTTATTTTCTTAGTAGGATTATAAGAAACTACTTCTGATTTATTAGTAAATCCTTCACCTTGATATACGTATCCTTCAGCCCACCTGGGAGAATCGGAGAGATACATCCCCTCTCCTACATAAAAATCTTTATGCGGACTAAGGGAATTAGGTGAATCGACAACGCTTCTATGTTTTGAAGAGTAATAAGTTTTATTAGCTGCTTCGGGTGAATCGATTTTTCTGTACTCATATTTCTCTGCTGGAACTTCTAATAGTTCTGCATTTTTCTTAGCTGTCATAAAGTCAGCTACTTTATCTACTTCTGGAATTCGTCCATCTAACATATCTGATACTGATTTTTTAGTGGTTAGGTCCACACCTTTTGCTTTGTAGTTCCGATAGAAATTCCCCATCTTCCCTAGACCTAATTCTAGGAAGGAACCGCCAAGTCCCCCACCGATTATAGATTGCATGGCATCGTAGGAAGTATATTCTAATTGCTCTTGTTTCATGCCCTGAGCGAGAAAAGGTTCTATCAGAGCTTCACCAGCAATATTCTCTCCGGTGGCCACAGCGAACCTCTGCCAAGTCCCTGCTGCGTATCCTGTCAATGGTCTGGTAACTTTCCAGGCCTTTGCCATCATGTTGATACCCCTCCCCATAATAAGCCCAGCGGCCAATTCTATAGGGTCAGTAGCATGGGCGAGCATACCAGCACCAAAAGATAAACCAAAAGCGGAATACCCTTGAGGACCTTGAGAAATTCTTACCTTTCTCAATTGCCTTTCATATTGATAGTCGGCAACATATTGAGCAACCGATAGAGAAGTAGGTTTTCCAAAAGGAACTTCCATACCAGGAAACATAGAATTTAATTCGATAGGGTCTATCTTATCTTCGTTCTTAGCTTCTAATCTATTACGCTCTAATTTTCTTTCTAATAAAGTTTTGGCCGTTGTAGTATCTGCCAGCTCATAAGTATCTTTTGCCAATTCAAAATAAGTCCGCTCAGGCACAGCTTGTTGTTGTGCCTGGAAAGCATTAATCATATCAGGAGAAGAGATCTCTTGTTGAAAAGGAGCTGCACCGTCTGAGCTAGGTCCTCTTGTAATTTCTTCTACAG
>Ga0075110_1000712_pt1 | contig 15457 bp, 3 predicted proteins | sample AntAceMetag02UK8_FD_69799 | JGI IMG/M metagenome (GOLD analysis project Ga0075110, IMG submission 69799) | Saline lake microbial communities from Ace Lake, Antarctica - Antarctic Ace Lake Metagenome 02UK8 | ecosystem: Environmental > Aquatic > Non-marine Saline and Alkaline > Saline | place... | reverse complement strand
TAAGTCCCACCTACACTAACGTCTGTAGCCATCCCTGTGCCTATAACCATGTCGTTATCACCTGTGCCTGCAAGTTTGTCTAAGTCAGCGGCCTGTCCATCAGGTATCACTAAGCCCGCTATGCCAGAGAGCACCCCCCCTGTACCCAGTGTAAAACCTGCCTGGATTTCCATTGAATCACCGACTCTGCGCCAGTAGCCTTCGCTATTTGGGGTAGTCCCTAGAGTTACGTTATTCCAAGTAGGAGTAAACGAAGTCCACTCAGTAACTATAGCCCCAGGGATCGGTGCATCTACATCAATCTTGAAGTCATCTACAAAAAGATCAATGGCGTTAGTTGTGTCACTATCTGAATCCATATACAAACTTATTCTAACACTCGCTGTAGTAGCTATAGTCTGAACAGAATACTGTACCCTGCCCTGCTTGTTAGATAACTTGTTGTCATCCTGACCTATAATACTTAAAGGCAAGATCGCTGAGTTAGTCACATCATACGCATACATCTCATAATCATCTGCCGTATAGTTAGCATCTGTGAAATCAATTTCCATGCTTCCATGAAGCTCACGACCTAAATCTTTAGGCTCTATAGTTGAAGTAACTAATGAAACACCCCAGCCACTTGCATCTGTAGATGGTGCCTTAGCAATCTTCAAAGAGTAATTACCCTCTAGTAACTCACCACCTACTGCCGTAGCCGCTACAGTATAACCCGTAGTCGAGCCGCCCGTACCATTCACATAACTTGAACTATCGTCAAAGGTTTCAAAGTCTGTAATCACATTGTTATTTAGGTTACTATTTATATCCGCAAAGTAACCGCCACTCCCTGAACCTGCGCCACTACCTATAGGTATGGCTACCCCTGCCTCATTCAAACGAGTTAACTCTTTAGAGGTACTGTCAAAATAAAGAGACTGATACCCTGCTGCTGGAGTTGAAGGTGTGGAAATTTCTTGGTGTACTACCTCGTCGTCAAAGGTCTTAGCTGTTAAGACCTGAGCATCTGTAGTACCTACTATGGCACCTGCAATAGGTACTTCTCCAAAGGATAGGGAAGTCCAATTATCGGGAGTGCCATCTGCATCAGGTATTAAATTCTTACCTGCTTGCGCTCTAGTGATAGTCACTGAAGTAGCTCCATCTACTGTATCAGAGCCTCCTCTAGTAATCGTGATAGCGTTAGCATCTGTAGTAGACTTCTTAAAGCCTGCTGCCCACACACTAGTTAAAGTTAAAGCACTAATCTCTGGGAGTGTAACTGCTACAGCTCCCCCTGAAGTATCTATTACATGTAATACTCCTGAGCTAGCATCAGCTATAGTGATAGGAGAGTCTGAGAAAGTTAAGTAAGACACGTCTTGCCATTGAGAAGCTGAAGCACTTACTGCTGCTGCTGTCTCTGATACTAAAGCGGCTGCTGCACTAGCTGCTGCGGCTACTGCATTGGCCTGCGCCCCAGATATGTCTGCTGCTGTAGGTCCTACTATAATCCCAGTACCTGCAGGGTTAACTATTAAAGTTGCATTGGCTGTAGCTATGTCTGTAGGTAATGCTGCGTCAAAGTCTGAAGAGGTTACTGTCTCAGGTAGCTTCATGGACCTAGTGATGTCCTCTTGCTGCTGCTGATCTATCATTATAGCTTTATCAAAGAAGTCTTCATGTACCTCAGGATAAAAGTCACCTTGGTTACGTATGTCAGTACCTTGATCTAGGGTTACTATGCGTCTAATGGTTATCTTATAACCAGTGTCCAGGAATGAACTAGCTGAGATCCAATCTTGAGCTGCATCAACTAAGACAATGTTACCACCTGAAGCTGAGAGTACACCTGTGACAGTGTAATCTGTAGTCAAGGTTAAGGTTGTTTCTACACCTGTAGTAGTGTTTCTAACAGTAACCACAAAGTCACTATTAAGAAATACTCTAAACGTATACCCATACGTTGCTGTGGTATCGTTACCTGTATAATCGTTTCTATTATTTGCATTTGCTAATGACATCTAATGTCTCCTATTTTTTGCCTGATCTGCCTAAGGATAAGCCTCTAGCATAATCTAGCGGTGTATCTGCTCTTTGGGTACCTTTATCTAAATCAATCATAAACCCTATAGACTTACCTACAGGCCTTAGAGGTAGTCCTGATACTATACCTAAAAAGGTAATAGCGTCTCTCACATCTCTACCCTTGATCTCATCCTTAGTGAGTAGCTTGACTAACCCACCTACAGACTCAGCTCCTCCTACACTAGGTGATATACCTATTCTGTTATCATAAGGAGCTTCAGTAAATTGACCCTCTGCAAACCTAGCTAGTGTCCCTGCGAAGGGTATAGTAGCAGCTCCAAACCTTAATTGGCTCATTGCAACTACATCAAAAGCATCCTCGAAGAAAGTCTCTTCATCATCCTCTTCTCCATACTTACCCTTAAGGGCTAACATAATTAGAGCAGAGCCTATAGCAGGGATAGCCATCCCCAGAGAATAGTACTTACCCTTCTGCCCTTTTTGAGCATACCTTACTAGGTTTCCCTTATTGTTAAAGTACCCATAGAAAGTAAGTACTAACTTCATGTAGATAGGGCCTGACTCGATGTTAGACACATCTGTAGGTCTACCTGACCCCATAATACGCCTGATAATACTGTCAGCTTTTCGAGCTGCTTTCTTAGTATCTCCACCAAACTCTACAAGGGCAGCATTATATGCTGTAGTCCAGGCTGTGACAGTCATCATATTATCCATAGTACTTTGGAGAATAAACGTGTGAGCCTTAGCGAAGTCTTGCACTGTCTGTAGCTTACCTGCGACTCCCTCTTTGTGTTGAGTTATCTCTGCATATTGATCTGCTATCACGTGCATCTGCCCTGATAACCTTTGATCCATGTATTTACTATTTTCTCTGATTGTCTCCATAGCAGCTTTTCTATACTCAGAATCTAGAGTTAGTTTAGAAATATTTAAAGCCATCTCTTTACCATCGACCTCTAGAAGTAAAGGACCAAAGTCCACTACCTGCTCTATAGTATTAGGCACATTGAAAAACATTAACCCAGCCGTAGTAGCATTACGTAGATGATTTAAGACTCCTGCTGCATAACTACCTATGGCAGTAGTAGCAGGGATAGTAGTCTTTTGAGTCTGTAGTCTACCCATCCAAGGTAGAAAGGTCTCAATTTTCCACTTACTATGCTTTGAAAACATAAGCTCACTAAACTCTGTATTATTAAAGATCTTATTGAGATCATATAACGCAGGCTCAATAGTGGCAAAGCGTACCGACTTCTCTATGTGGGTCTTGATTAAGCTAAAGTTTAAACTAAGTGCTTTATTATAGGCTAACACTCTGTCTTTAGTCATACCCTTTGGAGTCTGCGCATAAGCAAACTGATCTGCTTGCTGCTGTGTAGTCTCTTTAGTTTCATGGATTGCTGAGGCCTCCACTAATAGAGGGTCAGTTATAGCCGGAGCATAACCTCCTCTATACTCTCCCCAAGGTGTACTAATAGCATTAGCTTCAACCTCGTTAAAGAAAGAGCCTGTAGTCCTAAGAAAAGTCTTCTGGATCTCAGGCTTAAAGTCTTCAAAGAGATCCCATATAGCTTGCGCTCCATCCATAAGATTCTTATCTATTATACCTCTAGCTATCATATCTTCTATGAAAGCATCATACTCTTTAGAGACTAACTCCCCATCTATATCCAGAGTACCTAGGTTTCTACCTACTAATAGCTTGCGCTTGTTAGAGTTATTACCTGAGTGAACTAGCATCATAAATAACTCTGACTTAGTTATTACTGCAGTCTCAGGGTCTACTCCTTTAAAATAACCTGTTAGGTCTATCTTAGTCTGATCTAAAGTAAGTCCCTTCAATGGACCTTTCAATATAGCTACTAGCTTCTCCATCTGCTGAGTATATACCTCGGTATATCTCATCTGAGCCTCATTACCTAAATTCCATATATACTTAGTAAAGGCTCCTAAGGCCTTAGCTCCATCTAGATAATGGGTAAGGTGCTCTACTCGAGACATCACTGCATCTAGTGAAGCTGCTGCCATTTTAAACTTACCCCACTTAGTCTTATCTTCTTGAGGTTTCTTCTTCTTTTGATTATCTAGCGTACTTTTTAGCTCCTCGACAACCTCAAAAGTACTAACGGCCTCTCCATCTACTATGATATTATTCTCAGCTTCAGCTAAGTTATATATAGTATCTACAGTGTCCATCACATCATTGAATTGATTATGGGTTAGTTGCTTATAAGGTACTGGATCTTGCTCTCTGAGTTTATCTACTAATACAGAAACCTTACCATAAGCTGCAGGGTCATACTTCTCTAGTTGTTTTAGATACGTATGTATATTGTCTACTTGTATATCTGTGAAGACTCCATAACTAGCTAAAATAGTTTGAGCTACTTTAAACATATCATTATTAAATTTCTTTTTATTGATCTTAGAGTCAGGGATTGCAAAGCGTTTCTTAGCTTTCTTCACAGCCTTCTCTACATCTAAGGCAGACTGAGATGCTACTTTATATAATTCATGATTATATATTTCTAACATCTTAGCGTGTACTGCAGCTTCAAAGTCTCCCTTACCAAGCATAGCTATTGCTTTATTTTTACTTTGCGTTTCAATCCTTTGATAGCCTACAGGTCTAGAGTCTTCTATGACTGAGTTAGCTATAGTTGTTTTAGCTCTCCTCTTCATATCTTTATCACTAGGTAGTCTCTTAGCTAGTTTAGACATCAACTTCATAAATTGCTCAGGAGAGTTTTTAAGCATAAGCTCTAGCTCAATTTTTAAAAGGTCTGCTTGCTTGTCATTATGTACTGAATCAAGAGCAGCTACTTTTAGCTCCTCTTCTTGAGAGGGATTATTAAAGTTTGGATACTTAGCATCTAAATCTTCTTGAGCTTTAAACTTAACCCACTCCTCTTCTTTAGGTGTATTAGCTATCTCATTTATAAGCTCTTTACCATTATCCCATCCAAGCACATCGGCTGTAAGATCTGGATCAATACCTTCAGATGAATAAAGACTTCTTGGAAAGCTCTTGAACTCTTCTGGAGTTAGTAAAGCTTTCACATCTGAGGTCTTCATCTTGATAGTATCAAAGCCTTCAATGCCCTCTTTGATAAACTTCCTAGCTATAAATACTGGGATGTCTTTAGCAATCTCTGCGTACTTAGCTATAAGTACTTTCTTCTCAGCTTTGTAAGCAGCTCCTTTTTTCTGTTTAGCTTGGTCTACTTGTTTTCTGTATAGGTTAACCGTAGCTTCATCTTTTGCCTCAGTGTGAGCTAGTCTAAATTTAGTTAGGTCTTCCGATGAGATAGTATCAGTGATACCTATTTGATTTAAGAAGTCTTCAGGCTCTGCATATTGCATAGTATCTCGAGCTTCCCTCAGCTCCTCATCTGTAGCTAACATCCTATCAAACATCTCCGACATCTCGGGGGATAAGTTTAATGGAGTACCTGCAGACTTTTCTAATCCTTTAAGGTCTCTATAAATAGAAGTAAGCCAAGTTTTGAAGATCTTAAAGATCCCTCGCATCTCCTCAGTAGGTGCTTTACCATCCATGAGGTATGATTCAAACAATCTAGCAAACTCTTCATGTTGTTTAACTTCTATCTGTGCTGTGGAATCTAATTTAAAGTGAGATAACATACCATCTACAGCATCTATAAAAGCTTGCTGTCCTTGGTCTAAAGTTTCTAAGGACCTTAGTTTATCTTCTGTGGTTTTAATACCCTCTAGAAATACATGCCCCATCTCGTGTAATATAGTGGACTGATTAGCATCTCTTAATAAACCTAGTAATGCTTCACCTTCTTTAGAGAAGTCTGTAAATCCTCTAGGCTTATTATCTTTTTGCGCTACTATCTTAGATGAATTAGGGTCTTTAAATTGTGCATGTACTGACCTAATCTGAGTAGGGTCAAATACTGCAGCTACATCTACTAGCTCAGGCTCTGCTGATCCAGATCCTACAAAAGCTGGGTCATAAGTATTCTCGAAAATAACTCCATCATAACCTTGCTCTTGGGCTTTCTCTAGAATCTCTCTATAGGTAATCTCTCTATAAGGTGCTCCCTTAAAATCTACCATTAAAGGATTCTGCAGCTTGAGTACTGTAGTGTAAACAGTCTGACCTTCTATACCTGCTTGCGCATCTTTAAGGGATGTCTCCATCTCTTTAAGGCCTGTCCTCTTTTCTTTTAACTCTCTGCGATACTTGGCTGGAGTATATGTACCTATTCTCTCATTTATCTTAGAGATCCTAGTTTCATTATTCTCAGGGGTATCATAGAATCTATACTGTGAGCCATCTGTCTTATGTGCAAAGGCTGTATTGGCTATCTTCTTACCATCTTCACCCGTAATATTATAATGTCTCTCCCCCTCAGGCTTAACCCAAGTACCTTTAGCTAAGGCATCATAGTATTCCAAGGTCTTAGTTAACTTAGCTTTCTTAGCCTCCCAAGCCTTCTCTTTTATCGCTTTCTCCAGAAAGGCTATCTCTACCTTCTGATATTTAATATCATCCTTAAGATGATCTACCTTATACGCTGGGATCTGCGACTTTCTAAAGTCTTCTGCTGCTTGCTTAAACTTTTTAGCTATAGAAGCTCTTTGAGCTTTCTCGTCTACAGATAATTTAGAGACCCACTTAGGTCCATACTTCTCTCTCATACTTTCTACAAACTTCTCTCTGTCTGCATAAGCTTCGCCCTCAGTCTTAGCACCTCGTAGAGATAAAGTGTCATCTGAGGCTTCTGCATAATCACTAGCTAGGCTTGGAGAAGATGCAAAGAAGTGAGCTAGTCTAGCAGACCCTGCTCCAGTACTTGCACCTAAAGTAGTACTAGAAAACTCTTCTATGTCTGCTTTAGATCCATGATGCCAAGCGTGGTCTAAATCAAAGCCCTGCTCTTTTGCTCTAGTTGCTCTAGCACCTTTTAATTGTGGCTCTAGAAATTGATCGGGATGTTTAAATAAATCCTCATCATATTGATCTGTAAGATAATCATCACTTCTTACATACCTACCATCGTATATATCTAGGTTTAACTCTTTACCTAAAGACTCCTCTAGGCTTTCTTTAAGTAAGTCTAATTTAGTACGAGGGGGTGATGATGTGTCTTGTTGGAATAAAATACCCTTATACTCAGAAGTATAAGACTTCTGAGCTTTAGTCTTAATGTCTTTAAGAATGTTATCTATATCTTCATCTGCAAAGATGACAGAATCATAACCTCCCTCTTGCACTTCAGAAGCTATTGCTTCTCCTGCCTCAGGGGTAAACTCAGTGAAGTTACCCTCTTTTAAAAAGATAGAGTCGGACTCTTCTAGACCTTTACTACCTAAGACCTCTTTGAGATCTTCTTCACTTCTTAAATCTAGTACCTTATTGTTTTTAAGATAGCTCTCCCTTTTCTTAGCTGCGTCTAGATTCTCTAAACCTTCTTTTCTTACTTCTTTAAATTGCTCTAATCCTAGCTTGTGAGTGTTTACAGCGACATCCCCTGTAGCTATAACTTCATACTCATTAGCTACCCCTTGGCCTATACTATTGCCTTTAGCGTGTTGTACGACTTCTCTGGGTATAACCTTAATCTGATCTTCTCGTATAAGAGATGACACCACATTAGTATACTCTACATCCCCTCCAAAAACATCAGTCTCTAAAAGGTGAGCAACAAAGTCAGGGTTTGCAGTCCAGCTTGATGTCGGGTTAGTTAAACCTCTTGATGATGTAGCAAGCTCATCATTACTAACTACTCTGTATAGTTTAAAGTATTTTCTCCCTTGGGAGTCTACATAGACTTCAGTAGTCTTAGCTAGGTTATCTAAAGCCCTAGCTTTTAGATCAGGCCCCATCTCAGAATTGAAAAGTTTAAATCTACCTGAGGTATTTTCTGAGCCTCCTAGCCAAGTAACTAAGCTATCTTCGTTATCTATAAAATAGGTCTCAGCTTCAATCTCAGCTATATCTTCATCATACGTATAGGCTACATCATCTACAGGTCCTGCCTTTAAAGCACCTTTGGCTTGTTTAACATCTGCTTTTAGATTCTCTATCTCTGCGTCCTGCTGCTTGTAGATGTTAGTGGGTTTTGTGGGGAGTGTGTCCTTAATTGACCTAAGGGTCTTTATCAAAGTTTCTGCATCTTTCAGTCTTAGGATAAGGTATGTGTCGGCCTTCATCTTACCACCTTGCTTCTTTATAGTTGCATGGGTAGTTACAATCATATCTAGTAATTGATCCTCAAATATCTCAGCCCTGCCCTGGGTAGCTACTGCCTTCGATACTATGTCTTTATCTGTTAGACTTGCTTCAGTAGATAACTCGGGGTGGTGCCCTCGCCCTAAGAGAGTCTCCCCTTCAGCTACTTCAGACTCCTGCTGTAAAGATCCATCAGGTACGTTTCCAAACCTACCAACTACTAAGCCTACCTGCTCTGCGTACTCCTGAGGATTTAAACCTTGCAACTCTCCTAATACTTTAGATACTGAAGAGTAAAGATCTGCATTAGCTTCAGCTTCTGCATTAGCTACTCCAGCCGCTATGAGCTGCTGCTTAATATCTTTCTTAACTTTAGTCTTAAACTCTTGCGTAGTAGTCTGCTCTTTCTTTATTCTCTTAGCTTCTTTAGCTATATGCTTCATTAGATTAGGTAACTCTTTACCTATATTCTTTCCATCTACTGCATTTAAAACAGTAGAAGATCTTCTAACCTTATCGGTCAACGCATCAAAGCTAGGCTCTTCTCTAAACTTACCTATAAAGTCTTTCACAGGTATCTCTAAAGAGCTACCTTCTGCTTTAGCTTTCTCTAGGGCTTTACGCCCTCCAGGTAATAACTCATCAGCCTTAGCTACTGGGTCATCCCCTAACTCTGCAAAGTGATCTTCAAACTCTTCAGCCTGCATGTATACTTGAGTACTACCACTAGCATCGTCTATTAAAGCATCTACTGCTGCAGGGTCTTGGTTATCTAGGTCCACTTCAGTAGCTCTGTCTGCTAGGTCTCTTAAATTTTGAGCAAACTCTCCACCTAAGATAACTTCACTATGAAGTGTCTTAGCTTCTTTAACAGTCCTAACCAAAGTATCTTTAGCTACATAACCTGCATCTAATGCCTTACCTCCTGCGTATATGGCAGCACTTGAAGCACCCCCCATAAACAGACCTGCAAGCCCTTCATTAATAGCTCCAGCATAAACTCCTGGGCCTATCTCACCTTCTATTATATATTCTGAGGTTAACTCACCACCTCCCTCGGACACACCTTCTACTACTTGAGCAGCTCCAAAAGCTGTAGCTCCCTTAGCTATCTTACCTGGGATAGTTTTAGCTGTACCTGATAAAGCTATATCAATAGCCTTACCACCTAACATAGTAGCTACGCCTTCAAAGATCTGGACAGTCACAGCTTTAGTAGTTGAGTCTCTACGTACTTGCTTCATCATACCGGGATTGCCGTATGCTCTCTCTAAAGACTTCGCATCATAGGGATCTAGATCTGGATTGTACTTGCGTAAGTATCCATCCATAGATTTAGAGTACTGTATAACCCCTGCTGTTAGTGAAGTACCTGCTACAAAGCCTCCTGCAAACCCTGCAGGACCTGTCACAGGAGATAAAATACCCCCTCCTCCTACAGTCCCCATAGCACCTGTATAAAGTCCAGCCCCTACACCTACAGCCATAGGTACAACTACTGAATCCATAGATTGAGTAGCAGTGTACATCAAAGATCTAGCATCATGTGCAGTAACTATATCTAAAGTCTCAGAGATAGATGCCCCTCCAGTATCAGCTAAGTTAGCTAGGCTATCTATAATCTGATCTGAGTTAAAGTCTTTGTAGGCTCTATAAAAATTAGCGTTAGCTACATCAGCCTCTGCAGACTCTTTCTCATTTCTCTTAAGGTAGGCTTGATAAGATGGAGGTGGTTCTATATCTCTCTCTTCTCTATTTAGTCGAGCCATCTCTTCAAATACTGATTTATCGCCCTTGTCTGCTCTAAGATGTAGGATACCTCTATCTAAAGATCTAAAACTAGAAGCACTACCTGCCCAAAAAGATCCCCCTAGAGTATCGGGATTATCCTGAATAACTCTAGCCTGTACCTCTAAAGCTTTAAGCTCATTCAATTTCTTATGTGCTAATGCTACATTACCTGTAGTAGTTAACCACTCAGCTAGGTAAGGATTCTCTTTTTTCAACTTAGTATAGTCAAATTCTTTTTTACGAGACTCAGCTCTAAATGACTTTACGTTTTGCCCTACAAATTCTCTAGGGACTTTAAACTCTTTAGATAAAGCATTAACTTCTGATTGCTGCTCAGATGTAGTCTCTTCAGTATCCATAACATCTTGATTAAATTTAGCTTGTTTAAAAGCCTCCATCTCATCCAGGTCTGCATCAAAGGGATTAGCTTCTATGATCCTAGAAGGCTCTGCTACTTCTACAGGAGCTACTGCCTCAGGCTCATTAATAGGGGCTGCGTTAGGCTCATTAGCCATCTCCATCTCTTCAAGGTCTGCATCAAAAGGATTCTCTTCAACAATATTTTCGTTATCCATATTTTCCTATACTCCTGTGGAGCCTTTACTTTTAGGTATTTGATTTGAGCTATTAGACTTAGGTTTTAATTTACCTTGTCTGTAATTATATAGATCTAATATATTCTTAGGGTTTGCAGGTCTACCCCTCTTCACTAACGATTTTATAACCTGCTCTCTCATCTTTGCAGGTATGGCTTGTACGGCATCAGCTATCTTCAAGTTAGTTGCTTTAGTTGCTTTATCCTTGGCTTCTCCTGCCTCTTGTACTGCTACTTTAGCTGCTTGCTCCTCAGTAAGTTTATACCTAGGAGTAGTTTCATCCCCCAAGAAAAAAGTGTACCAAGTAGACCCTGTTACAAACTCTTTACCCATATCTTTACCCATCTCTTCAACTTCTTTTTGCTGAAGCTGCTTACCTGGGTTATTCTCCTGCCACTCTGAGGTACGCCTATTTAATTCATTTTCAAAAGTGGGGATGTGTTTATCAGGGACCTCTAATTGTTTAGCTACATTACCTGCGATCTTGATATTTGTGTATAAGGCCTTAGCTGCTTTATCATCACCTTTCATCATCTTAGCTTGCATCTTTATAAAAAGCTGACTGTCTGAGTTAGTCATCTCAGCTCTATCTAGTTCTAGAGGATAGTCTATAAAGTCCTGCCTAGTAGTGGGGTGAGCTGCCATCCTAGACAGTTTAGTAATTACGTCTAGGTTAGATTTATCAGGATACTTATTAGCTGCTACTTGTTTAGCTCTCTTCTCGATTGCTGCTCTTTCATTCATCTTTAACTCAAACCATTGAGACTCATTTTGAAGTTTAGCTAGATCATGCTTCTGCTCTACTCTTGAAGCTAAACCCTGAAACAATTCTTTACTTGCTTCATCCTTGACTACCTTCTGCTCAGAGTATCTCATCTTCATTCTCTGTACTGTAGCGTCCCTAAGCTTAGGGTCATCTTTTAATGCAGCTCTAGCTGCTGCTAGTCCATCAGTCTTATTAGGATGCTTCTGCATAAAAGATCCTGTCTGTCTCTGAGCTTCTCCTAGTAGGTTAGACTGATCTACAGATCTCTCTAATTTTAAAAGATCTTCAGCTACAAACTTACCTTTTTTTCTAGCATCATCAAATAACTGACTCGCTAACCTGTCTTTATCATCGGCTATAGCCTGATAGATAACTCCACCTAGAAGATCACTCTCACCTTCTTTAACCATAAGATCAGCTTCTTTTTTTGACATACCTTTTCTATCTGCAAACTCTCTAAAAATTACCTCTTGCTCTTTAACAGCCTTAGGTATTCCTGAAGGATCTGTCTGATAGTTTAAGATAGCTGTATTTTTTAAAGAGCTTAAATTAGCTTTAGTCTGCTCATTATCATGCTGCTCCATCTCTTTATTAGTGTGAGCCATAAGTTGCTTGTTATAGTTAACCCCAACATCTGCAGCCATTAACGTAGCAGCGTCCTTAGCTCTATCACTACCTAAAGCATCTATCTCAGCTTTAGCAAAGTCTTCATACTCTTTATTGTAGTCATCAGATTGTAGTAAGGTATCTTTACCTCTTACATTTAAAAAGCCTGTCTCAGGATTATGAGTAAGTTGATTTTGCTTATCCCTAAGCCTAGTCTTAAAGCCATCAAGCTCTGACTTATCTACTTTGTCTCGATAGTCCCCATAAACCTTTTGCACTCCTGTAAGTGCCTTATTCATATTGGCTGTAGCACTTCCATCAAAAGAACCTACTTTAGGTCCTTGTGTAGATGTGCCTGGTCTTTGAAAGACCTGCTCTTTAATCTGTCTCTTTGATGAAGGTATACTAGGCATATCGTCCTCTATGTGTGTAAGTTAAGCTAACATTGTATTACTGCCAAAGCCTCGGGTATTTCTAGCCTCTACTGTCTTAGGTATCTTATTCGTCTTCTTAGGGTTGTAATCTTTCATAATAGATTGAGATCCAGCCATTAAAGATTGAGCTAGTGCTGAGTTACCTCTAAAATTGATATCGTTTGCTCTACCTCTAGCTTCAATAGCTGAGTAAGCTGCTTTGTTTTCAAAGTCTGTAGCCTTGATCTCTAGACCGAAAGCTGATCTCCAAGCATTGTTTTTTATAGCTGCTGAGTCTTCTCTTAGAATCTTCTGCTCATCATCTGCTAAGGCTTGACCTATCTCCCCTTCAACTACAATACCTTGAGCTGCCATAGCTACCTTTTGAGATCCTAGCATTTGCTTAGTAGCTTGCTGTCTCTTAAAGACATCTTCATCTGCAAAAGCTAATACATCTTTAGCCTGAATCCTAGCCATATCTGCCTGATGTTTCAAAGCACTCTGCTCCATCTCTGAAGCCTGGATAGCAAGATCTGCTTGCTGCCTTGCTAAACCTTGACCCATGAAGCCATTAATGACCTGTACCCCACCTATAAAGGAATTAAAATAATTCATAACTTAACCTCCACTAAAAGGATATTTGCCTGAGGGACTAATAGATAATATAGTCATAGGTACAGGGTCAACCTGTCTAACAAATACCCTACCATTACTACCCCACTCAGCTTGTATATTCACATCTACACTGTCAGTCCTTAAAGCAACGGGACTATCATAATCTTCCGTACTCCTGATCTTAACCTCAGTCAAATTCTCTAAGGGATCTACAGTGTCATCTGTAGGTGGTTTAGGACCTGTCCATATCCCTCGGGTATCTTCTACAAACATGGACACTCTACTTACAAATTTCTTTTTATCTAGTAGGGTCTCACCTCTAACCGTATCTACATCTAGTGTCTCTACGTCACTTAGGTAAGGTACACCTACATGTATAACACCATAAGGTTTATCTAAGGTCACTGTACCTAAAGTTACTGTAATAGTGTCATAGCTATCGTTATTAGGGTTTGCCACTACATAGCCATCAGCAGATATAGATACGTCCTTACCTTCTAGATGCCAGAGTCCTGCTACTTGATCTACAGCCCTAGTCCATACTGTTATTGCAATCTGCAATTCAGTAGGTACAGTCTTATGAGGTAATACGCTAACTACGGTAGCACTAGTATAGGCTGTGATAGTAGCTCTGATTACATCCCCACTAGCTCCTGTCATGTGAATAGCGTTGCCTACATCTCCAGAATTAAAATAGGAAGTACTAGCTGTTAAGGTTAAAGTATCGGTAGATAGCCAAGTCCCTCCAGTAGTTAAAGTCATAGTAGTTGCTGATGTATTTCTGCCATCATAGGACCCACTTGAATCCATGAATATTGAATCTTTAATATCTGTGATCTGCCTGCTAGTAAGCTTCTCCAAGTACCTGACAGTAGCTCCATTAACAGTACGTTTAACCGTTAAGTAGAGTACATCTTCATTACCTTCTGGGATTACTGAGACTCTTTCTACAGTCCCTCCAACATCATGTCTATGCCAAGCTCTAACCTCTTGGTTACGTACAAAGGTCATACCTAGTAGTACCCCATCAGATCTTACTACCCATAAAATACTTTGGGGTATTTGTTGGTAAGCCCAGTCTACAATAGTAAACTTATCGAAGAGGTGAGCTGAGAAGATAGTAAGGTCATTGCCTTTATAGCCATCTACTTGAAAGTCAAAACCAAGATCCCTAATGATAGAGCCTCGAGCTTGCTGATATATAGCCGCCCCATCTATCACTATAGGTTGAAGATCTCCAGATCCATTATATGAGTACTGTTTAGTATTAATAGTAGTAGGTGTTATAATACCTGCGTCACCTTCAGCACTCCACTCGCCTCCACTTGTTAGTATCACTAACCTACCTAAGTCTACTAGAGACTTCACAGCGTTGACCTGCCTACCTGCTAGTTTAAAAGTGACCGCATCATCAGATTGAAGGGGAGAGGAGACAGTATAGTTTTTAAAATTACCTGTCTTAGATAGCCAAACCTTCTCAGTATCGTTAGTAGTATTACCAAAAGCTAATCTCTGCTGAATATACGTAACGGTGGAGGGGTAGTTACCTGCTACATCAAAAGGATTTCTCCTTGTTGGTGGAGGGGTAGAAGTATTAGGTGTAATTAAACCTTGGTCTTTAAATGATAAGCCTGTAGTTATTCCTATTAAACCAAAAGCACCATTATATCTTCTGTACACATTATACTCTAAAGCTCCTGTTGCTCTAGACCAAGACACTGTATGAGGTAGAGCTACAGTAGGTACAGTAGCTGTCCCTAAAGTATAGCTGCACTTATAGATATACCCAAACCCTGTATAGGTTGAGAAAGCTAAAGTATCTAGCTCTACTGTGACTGTAGTACCTGTCACTGCAATAACTATTGCTCTAAGTCCATTTACCTCGGTCATACCTTTAGCAAAGAGTATCCCTACAATATCATCAACTAAGAAGCTATGAGAGACTACAGTAAATACACAAGGGTTAGCTACCGATATCCCTGGAGCTACCCCTGAGATAGCTATTGCTGTAGTAGCTGAGTAAGCTATAAAAGACTCTTCACCTGTATCAGCACTCACTGCGGTAACTGTATAATCATACGTCTCAACGCCTATTGCACCTTTTACTGCAGTGACTCCTGTAGGAGCTATCTGAGAAGGTTCAAACACAATGTCGTCAAAAGACCAAGATGTGTCTGAAGTCCTAGTCAATTCTGATGGAGGGTAAGAAGGATGTACTAAGGTGATTACGTCCGCAGATTGTACATAATTTAACTCTCCTACATCTGAGGCAGAGTATTGTGTACCTACTTCAAAGATCTCAGCACTCTCTCCACCTGACACCCAAGCGGTATAAGCTGAAGTATCTATGTTTACTCCAGCCATTGATTGTAGTTCAAAGGTTGTAGAGGTAACATTAGCTACTTTAAAATGTCTTGTATTCAATTCACTA
>Ga0075110_1000698_pt1 | contig 15668 bp, 18 predicted proteins | sample AntAceMetag02UK8_FD_69799 | JGI IMG/M metagenome (GOLD analysis project Ga0075110, IMG submission 69799) | Saline lake microbial communities from Ace Lake, Antarctica - Antarctic Ace Lake Metagenome 02UK8 | ecosystem: Environmental > Aquatic > Non-marine Saline and Alkaline > Saline | place... | reverse complement strand
TATTGATGCGCTCATAAAAGCTGCTAAACGAGGAGTTGATGTAAAAATAATCATACCAAAGGCATCAGACATACCGTCCATCAACAAAGCAAGCAGATACGGATTGTCCAAGCTCATACGAAATGGCGTACAAATATATCTCTATACCGGCGGAATGATTCACACCAAAACAGCGGCTATTGATAACGTATGGGCGACACTTGGAAGCTCTAACCTCGACAACCTAAGCTTTCGATTCAACTATGAATCAAATTTTGTATCTCAAGACCCGTTCTTTATCTCGACCATTAATCAGCACTTCATAGACGACCTAAAAGTATCACATCACCTGTCCTTAGAAGAACTTAGACAACGCCCACTCATTGACCGCGTACTGGAACTTGTCCTCTACCCCCTTAGGCCTATACTATAGGGACAAAACGGCTGATTTACTTGATTCAAGTACGTATTTATGCTATATTTTCGTTACACTAATTACGTTAGTACATCTTGAAAGACACACGAATAAACCATCAAATACGCGCTCGAGAGCTACAAGTCATTGGAGAAAATGGTGAAAACTTTGGTACTCTGCCATTTAGCGAAGCAATGAAACTTGCTGGGGAACAAAATCTCGACCTCATTGAAATATCGCCAAACTCCAATCCGCCTGTTGCAAAAATAGCTGATTATGGTAAGTTTCAGTACGATCAAAAGAAGAAGCAAAAGCAGCAAAAAGCTAGCGCTCACATCGTAGAAACAAAAACAATCCAAATCAAACCCGCAACTGGTGAACACGATCTCCAGCTTAAAGCAAAAAAGATCAGTGAGTGGCTCAAGGAAGGGCACCGAATAAAACTGGACCTCTTCCTTGCCGGCAGAGCGAAGTATATGGATAGAAAATTTCTTGACGAACGAATGCAGAGAGTACTCAAGCTCATTACCGTGGACTACTCGGTTGCAGATAGTGCAAAAAAGAGTCCGAAGGGCCTGACCACCGTCATTGAGCGAGCCCGAAAGTAACTCCCTTGTACTAAATAGAAAAAAGTGTAAAATAACCACTTATGGCACAGAAAACAAACAAATCATACCTAAAACGACTTAAAATTACCAAAAACGGTAAGGTTGTTGCACGCTCATCTGGCCAAAACCACTTTAACGCAAAAGAGTCACGTCGAACACAGCTCAACAAGAAACGATCTGTAACTCTTGTAAATCTGATAAGCAACAAGGCAAAGAGTGATTTCCTTCCACACGTCCGAACACTCAAAAAGTCACGTCCAACTGTCACAAAGAAAGAAATAACCAGCTAATACTATGCCTCGAGTAAAAAAAGGAACAAACGCCCTCAAAACGCGAAAAAATATATTGAAACGAGCTAAAGGCTATCGCTTCGGGCGAAGTAAGAAAGAACGTCAAGCAAATGAAGCGATCCACCACGCTGGTCAGTATGCTTTCGCTCATCGACGAGACAAGAAGAACGACTTTCGACAACTTTGGAGCGTTCGAATTAACTCAGTCCTTGAAAAAATTTCATACAGCGTATTCATCGGGTCACTAAAAAAGAATGAGATTATGCTTGATAGAAAAATTCTAGCAGACCTCGCAGAGAATCACCCAGAGTCATTTAAGAAAATTGTAGAAAAAGTATCATAATAAAACAGCCGGCACCCCGGCTGTTTTATTATGATACATGAACAAAGAAGTGGATCCACGTAATCACAAAATGTACTCCTTCTCTTTCTGAGGATACATAGCATCAACATCTAAAAAATCCTTGATGCGCTGAGCTAAAAAGAGTGACGACTTCGGCTCACCCATTACCGTAAACACTTTCTTTAATCGACCCTTGGCTTCAGCAACAAACTCCAATAGGTGTTCTGAGTCTTTGTGTGATGAATACCCTAAAATATGCTCAATTTCGGCCTTTACCGGCACTTTTATGTCATTAATGACCACTTCTTTTCGCCCCTCAAACAGCTCACGCCCGAGCGTCCCCAAGCCCTGGTAGCCAACCAATAAAACCATATTCTTAGGATCAGGTAGATAGTCTTTTTCGTGTTCCATCACTCTCCCACCCATAGACATTCCTGATCCGGCAATCACGATCTTTGGACCACTCACTTTCTCAATAGCTTGAGAGTCTCTCGATGAATCAGTAAACTTCAACTTTGGAAAAGAGAATATGTCATCACCTCCAGAAATTTCGTCTTGCACCCCGCTATTGTAGTGTTTTGAATAATTTTTATATATCTCCGTCAATTTAATAGCTAACGGTGAGTCAAGAAATACCGGCACTGACGGAATCTCTCCTTCCTCTACCATATTGTTAATTTCATACAGCAAAACCTGCGTTCGCTCTAATGAAAACGCCGGAATCACCGCGGTACCTTTCCGCTCGATAACCCGCCTCAAGAGATCACGTAATTTTACTCGACGCCCCTCTTTTGATTCGTGATTTCGATCTCCGTACACACTCTCCATTACAATGTAGTCAACATCACGTATTGCCTCAGTATCTTTTAAGAGTGGCGTTGGAGAATTACCAAGGTCACCTGTAAAGACAATCTTTTTGCCGGAGCTATGAGTCAGTTCAATCATAGCTGAACCCAAGATGTGTCCGGCATCTTTAAAGTATGTAGTAAAGTCAGGTGCTACTTCTGTAGATTCGTGATACTCTACCGTCTTCCAAAGCGAAATCGCTTTAGAAACATCACCTGAATCGTACAGCGGTTTCTTTTTATCAAACCGTTCTTTAAACCCCATAATCTTTAGCGCATCTTCAAACATCACCTGAGCAATTTCTTTCGTTGCTGGAGTTGAATAAATTACTCCACGAAATCCTTCTCGCACGAGCTTAGGGACTCGTCCGATATGATCGATGTGCGAGTGAGTGATGAATAATATGTCTATAGCCGAAGCATCATAGGTAAACGGTAGTGCATTCTTATCATCAGCCTCGTGCGAACCTTGATTAAGCCCACAATCAACAAGCAGCTTTGTTACACTGCTGGTAAGCATAAAATTTGCTCCGGTCACGCTACCAACACCTCCGTAGGGAATAAATACCAATTCATCATTGTTAGTAGTTTTTTTCACGCTATTCTCTTGTTACGTATAATAAAAATCGCTGTTAAGGCACCAAGCACGTCCATACACAAATCAGATACCGTATCTGACCAAAATGTCGCATTCGTTGTCCCTGTTGAGTGAGTCAGCACCTCAAACACCTCCCACGAAACACCCACCACTAATACCGAAGCAACGAGTATCGTTGAAATCTGTCGAATGCTTACACTCTTTTTTAAAACTACAATTACCCAAGCTGTTAGAAATGCAATCCATAATCCACCAAGAAAATGCATCAGCAGGTCTGTCCACCACACCATCCAATACAGAACAAACATTATCGCAATAGAATGGAGTACCGCAATAAGTAAGCCCCCTACTACAATCACCTTAAAGAGAAAGCGTTGATTCATCAGCTTAATAATACCGTGTTTTATACCTAAAAGAAAATAATAAAGCACCCGCCGGAACGAGTGCTTTAGGTCAGGTCACTGAATACTACCCTAGAATAAATTCTAGGTGGGTGTCCGCAGCGTAACACCAAGGCGCCACACAATTAAGACTCCCTGAAAGTGAGTTAATCTAGATAGTATTCCAGATAACCCTATTGTTATTATACTCCTCTCCTTCTGAGAATAAAGTTTTTTGATGTTTCTGAACCAGACTTACCAACACGTCAATCCATATCTCAAAAAATCGCTATACGTGGTCTTCGCCAGGCAGGTAATTTGATTTTTTTGGTAATAAGTATTTTTTCCTACTCACAAACCCTATTCGAGTAGTCCGTCCATATTTACATCATACAAAATCTGCTCTTGAACAAGTCGGTAGTCAACAAGCTCTGAAGACGTAAACCATAAATCAATTTCATTATTTGCTTCTTCCACAGACCCTGAGGCGTGAATAAGGTTTCTAATCGCTCGATTGTCTGAATCGGCCATTTGGTATGAATCAAGCACAAAATCACCTCGAATTGTTCCCACATCACTTGAGCGTGGCTCTGTGCCGCCAGTGATTTTTCGTATTACCTCTACACTATGAGCCCCTTGCCACACCATAGCGACAACAGGACTGCTGACCATATACGTCTTGAGTCGCTCAACTACAGTATCTCCAACGGCAATTGGATCGTCAGATGGAGGTGTTTGGCCTTTTTTCTTGTATGACGCAATAGCTTTTTCGCCCACCACTTGCTTCCATTTTGGATCAAGTGTGTAGTGCTTTTCAACCATCTCTTGCGTTGGTACAAGCATTTTTATGCCAACTAGCTTTAAGCCGGTTCTCTCATATCGTCCAATTATTTCTCCGACAAGTGTTCGCTGTACTCCGTCAGGCTTAATAATAACCAATGTTCGTTCTTTACTTGGATGCATACAGAATATAAAAATTAACAATTAATACCACTGACTATACTACTCAAAGAGACCTTATTCAACCTTTTTTTGATACTTTTTAAGTATTTCAGCCTCAACATCTTCTCTAGGACGTCCAAAACGCAAGTGTGAATATTCTTTAAGCTTTTGCACTTGGTCGATATTTCCTTGCTCCGGTGGCAAGGCCTCGATATTAAACGGACGAGTTGGTTGGCCATTAATAAGTAACTTCAAATGAGCGTTTCTATTCTCAATATTCATTAAGTCACTAGCGTCAAAACTCGGTCCAAATTGCTTTGCTAGATACTCTGCATCATCACTTCCCACTCTGTAAGCTGCCATCGAGCCGACGTTACCAAATACAGAATCTCGAATATCTTCTTCGAGCTGTGCAATAAACTGGTGAGCGACAGTAAGGGAGAGCTTGTACTTTCGAGCCTCTGAGAGAATGGTTGAGATGGAATTGGTCGTCACGTTTTGGAACTCATCAATATATAAATAAAATGGTGGTATTTCTTTTCCATACGAATCAACACGTGCAAGTGTCGACATAAGTATCTTACCCACCACGATCAAACCAATGAGGTTTGCATTGATATCACCCAGTCGCCCTTTTGACAAATCAACAAGCAAAATCTTCTTTTCATCCATAATCTTTCTGAAATTGATTGCTGATTTCTGCTGTGCCACAATCGGACGCATAATCTCATTAGAAAGAAAGACGTCAAACTTGCTCGTAATGTACGGCACAATATTTTGTAACGATGCTTCACCACCAGCCTTTTGAGCGATTTCTTGCCAAAACTGCACGACTACAGGATTTTTACATTTTGACAGCTTCAATGCCCGATACGCATCATCTGCCAGCACTCTCGACACATCAAGTAACGTTGACCCTGATTCAGGGTCCTCAATCACAAGCATCGTTGCATTTCTGAAGTACTGTTCAAACATCGGTCCCATTGATTCCGGAACACCGCCGTACAGCTTTTGAAAAATACTAAATAACTCATTGACCACAAATGTTTTCTGTTCTGGATTAGCAGTATCATACTCAAGCATATTTAATCCCATCGGACGCGCCGTGTGACTTGGATCAAAATAAATCACATCGTCATAGCGAGACTCTGGGATGCAACCTAAAATATCCTGCACATCAGCTCCGTGTGGATCAATAAAACACACTCCGTCGCCATTTTTAATATCCTGCACAATCATATTTTTAAGAAGCGTAGACTTACCCGTACCGGTTTGACCGATAACATAAAAATGACGAAGTCTATCTTCTGGCATCATTTTTATCGGCCTCTCAATGCCGCTGTATCGGTTCACGCCCAGTACTACTCCGTCCACTGGCAAATTTGTTGGTGGAGGAGCCTCGCTAGTGTGAACCTGTTTAAGCTGTGAACCAGCGGTTACCGCTTGTGTTTGGAAGTGAAGCATCGTTGTCAGTTCAGCAGTATTGAGAGGAATAGCTTGAGCAGAATCAAATACACGAAAGCTGTATTTTTTTAACAAATCCCTCAGTGCACTTCGTTGTAATCTTTTAAACCCGAGCTTGTTTCCATGTGTATTTTCAAATTGTGAAAAAGCTGATTCCATATCAGATAAAATTGCATCGGCTTCCGCTTGTGTTTTTGACGACGCAATCAACCGAATATTCACGTTGTAGATAGGACTTCGAGTCTTTTCAGTAATTTCTTCCACTGCTTTTTCGTCAACCTGCTTTCTATCTTCTAATTCATCTTTCTTCTTTGGTGAAAATACCAGACTCTTCACTTCTTTAAAAAACTCCCCTGAAATAGAGCTACCCTTAATTACTTCCTTAAGAGGCTTACCTTCTTTAATTTGTGTCAGTGCGTGCTTATACTGCCCCAAAATCACCTCGCCACCAACGGGGTTAAATACAAACTGGATTGCTGCTCCTTCACCATCTCGATCAATCTTCAAGAAGCTTCCCAGGATAGTGTTGAGTGGATCGTGATCAAACTTTTCATATGTCTTTGTTGCGTAAATAGGGTTACCCTTGGAAGTTGCAACCGAACCAGCAGTAACGCCGTTTTCATTAAAGATATTATAATCGTTAATCTGAATTTTTACCTGAGCTTCCGGAAACACTGACGCCATCTGTTTTTCAAAAAGCTCTTCTTTATCTTCTGGTACACTAGCAAAAAATATATAATCTTCGTGATAGTTTGGTATGGTCAGTTCTATTGAAAAATAGTTTTGACCTTGATTTCCTTTAGCAGAAACTGAGAGCATGCCAGCATAAAACTGCTCCATAGAAGACAGTAATTCTTTTATTGAGCGGGGCGACTCATTATCTTCATTACCAGTTCGTGGCAATACCACTTCATAGAGGGTCATGTGTAGAGAGCGGGACAACTCAGATTTTGACTTTACGCCGGTCGGCTCATGGCCTTCCCGAATATACTCCACCAAAAAACGATGGAAATCATCTTCTATGTGAGGGTCGTTTAAACTATCTACAAAACGAAGTGTATTTTTAATACCTTTTTCTTTTACTAAGGTAATAAGTTCTTGCATCTTTTCATCATGAGGCTCTGGCGCAAGCTTCAGTGCCACTCGTTCAATCTCATCGGCAGACACTGAAAAATCTTCAGCTAATACGTCTTCTGCTGGCAAGTCTTTATAAGCGACAACCTCTTGCCCCGCAACAGAAGCAACGTTTTCTGAAGACTCATCTGTTATCACTGCAGATTCTTTCTCTGCTACAACCTTTCTGAGATACTGCAGCTCCTCTTCAGGCGATGAAAATGTCTGTGTTATTTTTTCCATACTATTATGAATGTTCTACCTGATACATCTCTTCCTCAATCCTCAACAACACTACCTCAGGCGATCTTGTGTACACCTCCATAATATTAGGTAGATCAGCAGCAACATGCTCTAATGCCTCGCTAAACGCCCCTGCATGTTCTCTGTACCAATCCGTATTATCAGGATTGCCAGCCCCCCGCCGAGCAAGCTCCACTTGAACTTCATTACGAAAACCTAATTCTTTAGCATCTGGTTGTTCAAGACTCATGGCATTATGATACCTAATTTCAGAGCTTTTTTACAGCTAGTCTTTTAACGCTCCGATCGCCTGTAGTCGTCTCTCTGTATCCTTTTCACTAACTTCAATCTCTTTTAAGATTTCGAGGCACTCTTCAAGGATCTCTAATTGTATTATATCAAGACCCAGTCGCACTTCTCGGAGTATCCGATCCTTCTCGCCTCCACCAGCTCCACCCGACAAAATTGAAGTAAAAATCTCTTCGACTTTTTCTTTATCCTCTGTCTGTATTGCTTTTTTAAGTTCTGCGAGTTGTTGCTCCATATATTTTATTTAAAATTCGATGTCTGTCTTAAAAACATCTTTTACCATTTCTGTAACTAATTCTTTTCTCAGCTGCTTGACCTCCTCACTTCCACCGGCTTTTTTCATATAGCTTTTCAGTATTTCAATCAAAAATTCGTTAACTTTTTCAGAACTGTAATTAAGTATACCTTCACTTGACCGTAATTCTCTAAAAAGAGTACCAAGATTTTTAACTGAAGTTTCTAAACCTTCAGTCTTATTAAGTGAGCGTTCAATTTTCTGTGAGACTATCGCACCAAACATAGCAACTAATTCATCCGTGTCTTTATCTCCAATATCTACTGACCCACCGCGTAATTTTTCGTCGATCAACTTACGCACTGCCTCTAATGTCACTACGACACCAGAAATTTCTCGCCTTTGCCTCTTAAGCATTCTTCTTAGAGCTTTTTCCTGCTCCAAAATATCTTCTTGACTCATTGAAGAAGCATTTGTTTCAAGATCATCTAGTATGTTCTTGCGTTGATTTTCAATCGCCCTATGCTCACGCCGAAGAAACAATCCTCCATACGCTATTTCTTTAAAATCATAATTCTCCTTGGCGTCTCTGCGAGCTTTGAGTTGATCTCGATACTTTGTTGAAGCACTCTTCAAATACGACTCAGTGACAGCGGCAAGTATTGTTAAACGGCCCAATCCACCAAAGAACGACCGTGACTGTCGTACTAAATCACGCGCAGTTTCCCTCTCTCTAAGATTGACCAGTACCTGCTTGTGTTCTGGCGATAAATATGCGCCCACCTGTTCACTTACCCTCTTTAATCGCTCTCCCGCCACCTTCTCACGTGCAGCAAGATCATCATCCAGTGCCTCTGCCTCCTCCTCCCTTTCTATTGCCTCTTCTTGCTGATCCGCCTCTGCCTCAAGAGGTGCAACTTCAGCACCAGCATCATTTGCCGGAACTTGTTCTATAACTTCCCCCTCATCAGAAACCCGACTTTTCGGCTTCAGCTTTATTGGTCGGTCATCCTCTTCTTCATCCTCTTCTTCTTTATCATCATCGAACCCAACATCAAGCTGATCAATATCAAAGCCCGATCCAACGACCCTATCAACAATAGGTGCAGCATCAGATACCACAACATGATCATACGGAGCTTCGTCTGCCTCGTCTAAACCTGCAGGACTATTACCACCGTCCCCCACAGCTTCTTCTTGCGCGTTTCTAGTTAAGAGACCGTTATTTTTTCGGACATACTTATCAAAACTATCTTCCATTTCTTTAGGTATTTTATTGGTAACACCCCCCTGAAACTCCAGTCCACTGTTGGGGTTAATAAATATAGGATTCTTTGGTATCGTTTTTATTGTATCATCTAGATCATCGATCTCGAGCGGAGATATTCCAGCTGAAGCAACCTGTTCAGTAGAAAGTGCGGCACTTTCTTGTGTAAGATTTTCTACATTAGGCACTGCCTCAGGTGTTATAGCCCCCCCTCCCCCTTCCTCTCCCACTTCTTTCTTAAGTTTATCAATTTTATCATCCAGCGATCCGGCACCGGACTCCGAAACACCTTTCTCGCCCCCAGGACTACGTCCATGTAAAGCGTCATCCAAATCACCGCTAATTACATCCTTATCATTACTAGCACCGTCCTCGACATCTCCATCATCCTTGATCTCACCACCAGACTCTTGACCAGCGCCTCCAGAAAGATCGAGCTGGGCAAGCTGCCTTTTTTCAGCATCATAGTACAATTCCTTTCCTCTCCTTTTTACCCCAGCACCATCTTTAACACCTCCATCTTCTGTTGGTGTTGTTTTTCCTGTTTCAGACTGTATATCTATAGTACTCACTACAAAAACTATACCACGGTGATATCCACGACACCAGATTCGGTAATAGCGATTGTCTTCTCAAAATGTGCAGATCGTGATCCATCTGCCGTCCTCACGGTATACTGATCCCCTTCATCAAAATCAACTTTACCTGAGCCGAGAGTAAGCATCGGCTCAATCGCAATCACCAGGCCGGCTTCAAGTACATCTCCAGTATTACGCTTCCCAAAATTCGGAACAAACGGGTCTTCATGTATAGCAAATCCTACTCCATGACCTGCCAGCTCTTGAGCAAGTGAAAGCTTTACTTCTCGAGCATATGTTTCGATTGCATAACCAATATCACCTGTCATACCGCCCAAACGAGCAGCTTCAATCCCTACCCGAAGTGCCTCTTCAGTCGCAGCAATTACATTCTGAGCTTCGTAGCTCATTTTCCCCACACCAACAGTAACTGCCATATCAGTAATTAGTCCCTCGTGAGTTAACCCCATATCAAGGCTGACAATATCTCCTTCTTTAAAAATTTTTTCTGGTAGTGGAAGCCCGTGCACAATTTCTTCGTTAACTGATACACACAAACTCGAAGGGTAGGCCCGACTCACTCCTTCCGGCCGATAGCCTAAAAACGCAGGAGTATCTCCCCGCGCCCGCGCAAGCTCTAGGGCTTTCGCATCAAGCTCAGCAGCACTAACCCCCGGACGCACCTGAGGTGCAAGTTCAGCAAGAATAGAGGCGAGCCGCTTGCCTCCTTCTTGTAGTACTTTTATTTCCTCTGGTGTTTTTAGTCGTATCATTTATTATGCAAGATCCGCTCCTTTACAAATATCTTCATGCACCTTCTCGATTGATTGTTCTCCATCAATATCCAAAAATGTATACTTCGGTGATTTTCGATAGTATTCAACCGCAGGAACGACATTTTCATCAAACCACGTTAGTCGCTTCCGTATCTCTTCTTCTTTATCATCGACTCGTCCACGCTCCATAAGTCGCTGAGCAGACCAGTCTACTGACGTGTTGATGAGAATGATGTATCGATCTTTGCGGTTAAAGAAATCAAGCGCTCCATCAAGCACAGGCGCTTCTGGCACACGTCGTGATAATCCATCAAGAACAAGATGCTCATTACCGTTCATATTTTTGATAAAGAAATCAGTCCAGATCCATATCGGCATAAACTCAGGAAGGAGCCCCCCTGTGGTAAGTACATTGTTAGTTAGTCCATTTACATACCCCTTCTCTTTCGCAAAAGACCGTAAACGTGATCCAGTCTCAACATACAACACCTCTTTTTCAGGATCTTTTTTCTTTAAAAGATCTTGTAATAACGCTGCTTGCGTACCTTTCCCTGAACCAGACCGTCCGAAGAACAAAAAAGTTTTAGGTTCCATTATTAATGTCTAATTAACTAAAAAAATAGACGCACTTGCGTCATCTATTAGGCTACCATCTATTAGATTTTAAATCTAGCTCTATATATACCCTTGTGTATTACTAGTACTCCCGAGCTGATACTTGTGACTCAACCTTCTTTACGAGGTCAATAACTACGGATACAACGATAAGAAGTGCTGTACCGCCGATAGCGAGTTCTGGTCTGTCGGTAACAGCCTGCAGACCAAGTGGCAAGATCGCAATTAATCCAAGGAACGTTGCGCCGAAAAGTGTAAGCCGAGTCAAGATACGTGCGATATATAGTGAAGTACTTTGTCCAGGTCGTACTCCAGGGACAAACGCTCCGCTCTTTTGAAGATTGTTTGCAATAGAATCTGGATCAAATGTAACTGCAGTATAGAAATAGGTAAATCCAAACACCAACACAAAGTACATTAGCGCATACACCCAGCCAAGTGCAAGAAAATCAATAACACGCTGTGCAAATATCTGAACAGTAATGTTATCTACCTGTAGCAAGAAGTTCGCGATCATCTGCGGGAATAGCAAAATAGACAAGGCAAAGATAATTGGAATCACCCCAGCTTGGTTAAGACGAAGTGGAAGGTACGTAGAAACACCACCATAGGTTTTATTGCCACGCACCTGTTTTGCATAGGTAACAGGAATTGGCCTCTCTGCCTCTGTAATAACCACCACTCCCATTGTCACTACAAGTCCTACCACTACAAACATTGCATAGAGCGGAATCTGACTTGGGTCATAGGTAAGGTAGAGGTTAAGCAATGCCCCTGGCAATGCTGACACAATACCCGCAAAGATAATGAGTGACACACCGTTTCCAATACCAAACTCAGAGATAAGCTCTCCAATCCAGGTAAGAAGCATCGACCCAGCAGTAATTACGATAATATTTATCCCAAGATCAATAGTCGAAAGATCAACAAGAATACCTTGTCGTTGAAGAAGGATCAGAAAACCAAACCCTTGGATAACAGCCAACGGTATGGTCAACAGTCGTGAATATTGAGAAAATTTCATTCTGCCAGCCTCTCCCTCTTCTTGATAAAGCGTCTTTAATCGAGGTGACATAATCGTACCTAACTGCATAATAATCGATGCAGTAATGTACGGACCAACACCAAGCATTACAATTGAAAGGTTCGCGAGACCACCTCCAGAAAATACGTTTAATAAACCAAAGAATTGGTTATCAGAAAGAAAAGCTTCAAGTCGAAGTGCATCTACTCCAGGAATTGGAATATTCGCCAACACGCGAAAAAGAGCAATCGCCCCGAGGACAAAGATAATTCTTTTTCGGAGCCCTTCGTCTCCAAAAATTAGTTTGATCTTGTGTATAAGTGTACCCATTCTTTTCTACTTTACTGTACCACCTACTTTCTCAATTTTTTCTTTTGCTGTTTTAGAGATAAGGCAACCAAAAACAACAACCTTTTTTGTTATTTCTCCATTAAGAAGAATCTTTACTCGAGGAAACATATTTCCTCTTTTAGAAATCAACCCTTTCTTTACCAGCGTAACAGGAGTTACCATATCACCGTTTGAAAAAGCATCATTTAGCATACCGAGACCGACTACAGATACTGGTGTTTGAATACTTGTTAGTGATCCTGATGCAGTACTACCTCGAAGCTTCGGAAGCTTTTTAATAGTATCCCGAATCTCTGGGCGTAGTTTTCGTCCAGCACGAGCCTTCTGTCCTTTGTGTCCCTTTCCTGATGTTTTACCACGCTTTCCTCCACGTCCGATTTGGACTTTCTTTTTATTCGCAGTCTTTCTTTTTAATTCGTGTATCTGCATATATTATTTCTTTACTACCTGTGCTTTTCCTTTAAGACTAGTAAGTGCCTTAATTGCAACTCGTGCATTGTTTAGTTTGTTTTTGCTTCGTGTCAAAACTTTTGCACTCACATCCTTTACTCCAGCAAGCTCGAGCACGTCACGAACAGAGCTTCCTGCAACCAATCCACGCCCCTTTGCTGGTCGAATCTGTACTACTGATGATGCGTACTTTGCCTCTACTTCGTGCGGTACTGACATGTCTTTTGTCAAAACAAGCTGTACAGCACCCTTTTTAGCTGCTCTAAAGGCCTTTTCGATAGCAAGTGAAGTGTCACCTGCCTTACCTGTACCAACCCCCACCTTTCCTTTGCGATTTCCAGCAACCAGCGCGACGCTGAAGCTAAATCGTCGTCCACCAGCCATAACTCGCGTAACACGTCGGATACTTACGATTTTCTGATCAAACTCTGACCGCTCTCGCTGTGGTCGACGTGACGTACGTCGGCGAGGGTTCTTTCGAAACACTCGATCACCTCCAGCATCACCGCCTCGAGCTCCTCGCGGAGCCTCAGTACGTGCTGGCGCAGGTGTAGTAGCAACAGGAGCCGCAGGAGCTTCTGTTGTTGTTTTTTGTGTTTTTTTGTCTGTTTCTGTAACCATTTTGTTACTGTATACTACTTTTTTTAGTGACTTCTGTCTAGAACACGAGTCCGCCCTCTCGAGCGCCGGTTGCAAATGCCTCGATTGTTCCAGTGTAAATAAATCCCCCCCTATCAAATACCGCCTTCTTCACTCCCGCTGTGACGGCGATCTTTGCAATAGCTGCCCCGGCTTCTTTTGCTTTTTCTAGGTTTGTTGCACCTTTAGCATCTTTTGTTGAAGCAGCTGCAATTGTGGTCGCAGTGTCGTCATTGATAAGCTGTCCATAAATAAACTTATTTGACTTAAATATAGCAAGACGAGGGACTTCTGCAGTTCCGTACACTTTTGTTCGGATCTTCGCTCGACGTCGTTCTCTTTTTTCAGTTTTCTTTTGCGTAATAGACATGTGAGTATTATACAGATTTCTTACCTTGTTTTCTTCGAACCACTTCATCGTGATAGCGAATACCCTTACCCTTATATGGCTCCGGCTTCTTCCGTGCTCGAATATCTGCAGTAAACTTTCCAACCATTTCCTTATCAATACCAGTCACCGTAATTTCATTCTTTTCTGCTGTCACTGTTAGTCCTTTTGGAATAGCTACTTTAATATCATGTGAAAAACCAAGCTCTAGTACAAGAGTTTCTCCTTGTACATTTGCCTTAAATCCAACGCCTTCAACGATAAGCTTCTTTTGATACGGCGTATTTACACCCGCAACCATATTGGAAATATGTGAAGAGTAGGTTCCCCACAAAATAGCTCCGCCGTTCTTTTTATAACCAGCAGGTGCAAGTACCACTTGTGTACCAACTACCTCAATAGAAACCTCAGGACCAAACGATCGTGAAAGCTCTCCTTTAGGCCCAACAACTTTTACTATACCATCGGCAATAGTAACGGTAGTGTTAGCTGGTATTTCTACTGGTTTTTTTCCTATTCGTGACATATATGTTTACCAAATTTCAAAGAGAAGTTCGCCTCCAACTCCTGCCTTCTTAGCCTCGTCCGAGGTGAGCACTCCCTTAGGTGTCGATACTACGAGCGTTCCGTGTCCGTGTCGAACTTGCTTCAGATCCTTTGACTTACCGTATACTCGCCGTGACAGCTTTGATACACGCTTTACACCCTGCACTTTTGGCTCTTTTGTTTCATCATATGCAATATCAACTTCAATAGATCTTGTTATCTTTTTTCCTTTTTTACTTACTTCACCAACGTATCCATTTTTCTGAAGCACCTCAGCAATAGCATATTTAATGTTTGTGTACGGAATAGACACAGAAGTCTTTCGTACCGCTCCGGCATTCTTTATACGTATTAACATATCTCCAATAGCATCATTCATATTTTTTTACCAAGATGACTTCTTAACTCCAGGAATTTTACCCTGATTTGCGAGTTCTCTAAAACAAATACGGCATAGTCCAAAATCGCGCATATATCCCCGACCACGTCCGCAACGAAAACATCGTCGAACTGTCCGTGACATGAATTTAGGTTTTTTAAGCGCTCGCGCTATTACTGATTTTTTTGCCATAATTAAAAAGAAAAACGCAACAAATTGCGTATGGCTATACTATCAGAAGAGGAATAATAGTCAACCCTTGCCTTATAAAAAGAGACTTTTAATCCCTCGAAATGACCCTATCTACCAAAATCACCCACTCGAATTGGGTAGATACCCCTTTCCGCTTCCTTGGGACTTAGTTCACCTGTATTCTATTTTTTATAAACCAGATAATAAATATGCCACTTCTTAATCTCTCCCGCCATAGTTAGCCCTGGAGCCTCTTCTTCAATAAATACAAGAGGATCTTCACTTAGAAGGCTTCGCGCAAATTCTCCGTCCACAAAGGTATGTTTCGTTTTCCCATACCATCCATCTTTTTTTCCAAAGAGATTTATGTATAGGAAACCACCAGACTCCACATGACTCCACGCATCCAAAACAACCTGCCATATCTCTTCCTTTGTAATAAAGGGTAGAACATTACTTACTAAAATAAGATCGTATGATTCTGTATAGACAAACTTTCTAATATCACTCTCTACTATTTTTGCATTAGGAAGGTCTAAAAATGCTTTTTTAAGAACTTCTTTATCCACATCAACAAGAGTTACTTCTTTATCACTAAAGTTTTTAGGCTTTCTACCATCATGAGACCCCAAATCTAGTACTTTTTTTATATCTTTACTATTTGCTAATATTTTTTTGTATATATAATCAAACATTTTT
>Ga0075110_1000697_pt1 | contig 15697 bp, 6 predicted proteins | sample AntAceMetag02UK8_FD_69799 | JGI IMG/M metagenome (GOLD analysis project Ga0075110, IMG submission 69799) | Saline lake microbial communities from Ace Lake, Antarctica - Antarctic Ace Lake Metagenome 02UK8 | ecosystem: Environmental > Aquatic > Non-marine Saline and Alkaline > Saline | place... | reverse complement strand
GTAAGTTTAACTTACTCTTGTACTGATTTAGAGGAAGATTTGGTAGGAGATTTAACTACTAACTTTACCGTTGATGGAGTGAGTAACCAATCCTTTAGTGGTGGTGCTTTTACTGTTTCTGATGAACTAGGGGCTGCCTTTGGAGCTTTAAGAGGTACTGGAACTGCGGGTCACGGTGGTTACTTCTCTGTGCAATCTGTATCTACAGATGAAATGGCTGTGACCCAAAAAGGAGGTGATTGGTTTGACGGTGGTATCTGGTTGGATATTCACAGACATACTCAGACTTCTGCAAACGGACCTATAAGAGATACATGGAACGGTGGCTACAACGCCATTGCAGAGGTAAACAACGCAATAAAAAACGGAGGTTTAGACGCTAATTTAAGTGCCCAAGCCAAAGTATTACGCGCTTACCTACACTGGAGATTATTAGACATGTACGGAAGAATCCGTTTTGTTGATGAAAACGGAGCTTCTGCTCAGTTAACTAGAGTGGCAGGTTTTAACAAAATAGAAAGTGAAATACTTTCTGCTGTTGGTGTTTCTAAGGTGACTGCTAGCATGGATCTTTCAGCTTCTGCATTAAACACTGCAGATGTTAAATACCGTGTTAATCAATTTGCAGCCTTAGGTATTTTAGCAAAATTATACTTAAATGCAGAAATCTATACGGGAACTGCTAGATGGCAAGAAGCATATGATGCAGCTAACTATATTATTGAAAATTCTTCTTACAGATTGTCAGACGCTAGTATTTCTGTTCCAAACCCTAGCAAAAGACCTGCGGTTGCTACAGATGCAGACAAATTAACTGGTTATGCAGCTGTTTTCTCTCCATCTAACTTTGACAATCCAGAAATTATCTGGTCGGTTGAGTATGATGAAGCTACCGCTGGAGGTATGAATTTTCACCAAATGACTTTACACTACGCCTCTCAATTTACTTATTTGTTTCAAGATCAACCATGGAACGGATACTCTGCTTTAGAAGAATTTTACAACTCATATTCAGATGGAGATGCCCGTAAAAAAAATAACTTTATAGTAGGTGATCAAACAGATTTTGGAGGGAGTGTGGTAGTAGATTTAGCTGCTGATACTTCTAACCCTGAAATTTCTTACTCTTCTTCTATAAATGAACTAGAGCCTAACGCAGGTAGGACTGCTGGAGCTAGGTTAGGGAAGTTTGCATTCAAAAACTTTGCTAGACCAGATTTAGATAATGACTACCCACTAGTAAGATTAGGTGATGTCTATTTAATGAGAGCAGAAGCAAAAGCTAGAGCAGCAGGAAACTGGTCTTTAGCCTTAGCAGATGTAAATACTATCAGAGCTAGAGCTGGCGTAAGCGCTTTAGGATCTATTACTGCTACAGAATTCTTAGCAGAAAGAGGGCGTGAAATGTTTATGGAAAGCTCAAGAAGATCTGACTTAATCCGTTTTGGTGCCTTTGGTGCTGCTTGGTGGGAAAAAACAGCTTCTAATGCAAATAAAATTGTAATGCCTATTCCGGCAGAAGCCATTCAAAATTCTGCAGGTGCTTTAACTCAGAATACAGGATACTAATTTATTGTAGCACACCCTTTATAAAGGCGGCCCAATGGGCCGCCTTTATTTTTACCCACTGTAAAGTTTCAAGTTTAGTCTGCACAAATAAATGAATATTTTAGGTATCTTGCCTATGATTCCAACCCCATAAACCGCTATATGTTAATGAGAAACATGCTAAGGACAAGCAAAACTCTTGCGGTTGTTTTTATAGGCTTTTGTTTGCTGTATTTTACAAGCTGCAACAAGCTTGAATACCCTTTTGAACTAAAGAAAGGGTCTAAAACAGGAATTACTTTTGAAAATACCCTAAGCTATACAGAAGCATTTAATCCCTATACCTATAGAAATTTCTATAATGGCGCCGGAGTTGCTATGGGCGACATTAATAATGACGGACTCATAGACCTCTATTTTACAGGTAATTTAGTCTCAAACGCACTCTACCTGAATCTAGGCGATTTTAAATTTAAAGACATCACAAAACCCGCTGGCGTTGCCTGTGAAAACGTATGGTCATCGGGGGCCACTTTTGTAGACATTAACCAAGACGGATGGCTAGATCTATACGTGTGTAAATCTGGAATGCCAGGGGGAGAAAACAGACACAATGAACTCTTTATAAACCAAAAAGACAATACTTTTAAAGAGGCATCTGCTGCCTATGGCCTTAACATCACCGGTCTTTCTGTTCAAGCAGCGTTTTTTGATTATGACAGAGATGGAGATTTAGACTGCTACCTGCTCAATAACTCCATGCGCTCTGTAGGCGCCTATGACCTTATAGAAAACCAAAGGACCATTCCAGACCCAGACGGAAATAGGTTGTTAGAAAATAGAGACGGATTCTTTGTAAATGTTTCAGAACAAACGGGAATTTATTCCAGTAAAATTGGTTTTGGACTGGGTATTACCCTCTCAGACTTTAACAATGACCATTGGCCAGATCTATTTATTTCTAATGACTTCTTTGAAAAAGACTACTTGTACCTCAACAACCAAAAAGGAGGTTTTGAAGAGAGCGGAGATCTGTATTTTAACGCTTTATCTATGGGTTCCATGGGCGCCGATGCGGCTGATATAGACAATGACCTACAGACAGATTTAATGGTTACAGAAATGCTGCCAGAGACCTTGGAGAGAAAAAAACTAAAGGCTGCATACGAAAGTTGGGACAAACACCAACTGGCAGTAAACAAAGGCTATGGAAAACAATTTCCAAGAAATGTGCTTCAAAGAAATATGGGTACACAAGGTTTTTCGGAAATTAGTAGGCTAGCAGGTATAGACGGATCTGAATGGAGTTGGGCTGCCTTGTTTTTTGACATGGATAATGACGGGCTTAAAGACCTATATATCAGTAACGGCATACATAAAGACTTACTAGATAGAGATTACCTAACCTTTATGGCCAATGATGAAAAAGTGCGCCAAATGATAGATCAAGACCAAGACGTGCTTAGTAAGCTTATAGATGTAATGCCTTCTAAAGCGATACCCAATGCAGCTTATAAAAACAAGGGAGGTTTTGAATTTGAAGACGTGAGAGAATTATGGGGCTTTAATACGCCAAGTTTTAGTAATGGAAGTGCCTATGGAGATTTAGACAATGACGGAGATCTAGACCTAGTGGTGAATAATATTAATATGCCTGCCTTTGTATATGAAAATAAGACAACTGCAATAGAGAATCATTATTTACAAATAAGTCTAAAAGGGTCAGAGAGAAACCGTTTTGCTATTGGGGCAAAAGCCATCATCTATTATGAAGGAAAACATGCCTTAGTAGAGCAATTTCCATCTAGAGGGTTCCAAAGTGCTATTAGTCACAGGCTTCATTTTGGAACTGGAAAGGCAAGTCTTATAGACAGCTTAGAGATTTATTGGCCAAATGGAAGGCTCTCTACCACCTACAATATTAAGACTGACCAGCACATTCACATAGCTCTAAAAGAGCAAAAAACTAAAATAGCAAAGCAAGCAGCTCCATGGGTAATTTCTAGAGCTTCTAAGATAAGATCTCCTTTTACTTTTGTTCACAAAGAAAATAAATTCATAGATTTTAATACAGAGCGCTTACTCCCACAAATGTTTAGCAATGAAGGGCCCGTAATAGCAAAGGGAGATGTGAATGGTGACGGTAAAGAAGATTTTTTTATTGGCGGTGCCAAGAACCAAAGTGCGGTGCTTTGGGTGAGTAAAAATAAGGAATCCTTTGAAAAAGTCACTGAGGTGTTTTTACAAGACGCCACTAGTGAAGACACAGAAGCCATATTTTTAGACATAGACCTAGATGGGGATCAAGATTTATATGTAGGAAGCGGTGGGAAATCCTTTTCAAAATTTTCGTTTAACCTTCATGACAGAATTTATATAAATGACGGCGCAGGAAACTATATAAAACAGAAAAATATTCTTTTTAAAAAGCCTATGAGTACAGGCGCTGTAACAGCTCTAGACATAGACCAAGATGGAGACCTAGACTTGTTTGTAGGAGAGCGTTATCAAGTAGAAACATATGGACTTAACGGGAACGGTTATTTGCTAATAAACAACGGAAAAGGAATTTACAGTGAAAAAATAGCCTCCGTATTTCAAAATTTAGGCATGGTGACAGATGCAAAGACTGCAGACCTTAATAAAGATGGTTGGGAAGACCTCATAGTAGTAGGAGAATGGATGGGTGTAAAAGTATTTATTAATAATAAAGGTACTTTTGAAGACCAATCAGAGGCTTATTCATTAGGAGAAACTCATGGGATGTGGAGTAGTTTAGCGGTGCTAGATATTAACTCAGACGGACAGTTAGATCTAATAATTGGCAATGTAGGGAATAACAGTTTTTACAAACCTAATATGAAGCTATTTGTAAAAGATTTTGACAGCAATGGAAGTCTGGAACAAATTATAACTCTAGAAGAAAAAAAAGAAGACTACCCTATTCTAGATAAGGATGAGCTCATTAAACAAATACCGTCCTTAAAAAAGAAGTTCTTATACTACAAAGATTACGCGGCTGCTAGCTACAGAGATTTATTTGGAGAAGCGGGCTACCAAGGAGTAGAAATTAAGAAATTAGAAATCACAGCTAGTAGTATATTCTGGGGATCTAAAACAGGCTTTAAAAGAGCCTCTTTACCATCAGAAATTCAATATTCAAATGTGAGTAGTATTCTCTGTGAAGACGTGAATAAAGATGGTGCTACAGATATTATTTTGGGAGGAAACCAAAGTAAGGTAAAACCCCAATTTGGACCTATGGAATCTTCACAAGGCTGGCTGCTCATAAACAAAAAGAAAGGTATCTTTGAAAGACCACTTTCTCTGGGTATTCAAGGTGAAATTAGATCCATAAAAAGTATAAAACAAGAAAATTATTATTCAATAATCATAGGTATTAACAATGACAGCATTCAATTTAAAACCATTCAGTAATACATATCGCATTGCTTTTTTACTTCTAATCTTTATAGGGGTGAGCTCGTGCCAGTCTCAATACGATCAAACTGTAAAAAAAGAAATGGCTTCTGGACGCTCCATAGAAACGCTTAAATTCACCCTGGCCTTTGGAGACACCAAAAAGGAGTTTTTTGCTAAATGCTGGGAACTCAATAAAAAGGGACTTATTAAACAAGGCCCAAAAAACCAGTATGTAGCCTACGAACTTAAAAAAAAAGGAGCGCCTTCAATCACTCACCTTTTCTACGGAATTTTTAATGAGGAGCAAAAAATGGTGGGGCTAGATATGGAATTTTCCTATGACGGCTGGTCGCCTTGGACCCCGGAACTACAGTCAGACAAATTGCTTTTTGTTGCTATGGACACCCTTAAAAATTGGTACCCTGGCAATGATTTTTTCTTATTAGAAAATAAGAAACTAAAGACAAACACCTATGTTAAAATAGACGGAAATAGACAAATTATTGTCCATACTCAAGGAGACAAAGATGTGAAGGTAACCTTAGAGGACCTAAGAGAAAAATTTCCAACTTTAAAATAATAAAATGAATTTAAAATCGCTCTCCCCTTTATTTGTAATGCTTTTAGTATGGAGTTGCCAAACAAAAACAACTCCTTTATTTGAGCTACAAAACAACGCCAACATTGGTCTAGAGTTTGAGAATGAGCTTGCGTTTTCTAACGAATTTAATGTTTACACTTACAGAAATTTCTACAATGGTGGTGGAGTGGCTATTGGAGACATTAACAATGACGGCTTGGCAGATATTTACCTAACAGCCAACCAAAATAGCAATCAATTATTTTTAAATAAAGGAAATTTTACATTCGAAAATATCACAGAATCTGCCGGGGTAAGAGGAAATAAAGCTTGGTCTACTGGCGTAAGTATGGTAGATATTAATGCAGACGGCCTACTAGACATATATGTGTGTAATTCAGGAGACGTTCAAGGAGATAGCAAACAAAATGAATTATTTATTAACCAAGGAAACAACAGCTTTATAGAATCTGCAGAAGCCTTTGGCTTGGCAGATCAAGGTTTTTCTACGCATGCCTCTTTCTTTGATTATGACAAAGATGGAGACTTAGATGTTTATTTACTTAACAACTCCTACCAAGCCATTGGAAGCTTTGATTTAAGAAGAAACGAAAGACCTAAGAGAGATGTGCTTGGCGGAGATAAATTATTAGAAAATCAAGAAGGTATTTTTGTAGACGTCAGTGAAAAGGCAGGTATTTATGGCTCTGTTATTGGTTTTGGATTAGGAGTCACTGTAGGAGATGTCAATAATGATGGTTGGGAAGACATCTATGTGTCTAATGATTTCTTTGAGAGAGATTATTTGTATATCAACAACCAAAATGGCACTTTCAAAGAGTCTTTAACGGAATCTATAAACTCCATTTCTGGCGCCTCTATGGGAGCAGATATGGCAGATATAAACAATGACCAAAAAGCAGATATTTTTGTTACAGAAATGTTGCCCTCAAGCTATGAAAGACTCAAATCTGTAACCACTTTTGAAGATTGGGACAAATACACTTATAATGTTAAAAACGGCTACTACCACCAATATACCAGAAATACCCTTCAATTAAATAATGGGGACAACACCTTTAGTGAAATTGGAAGATTAGCAGGTGTAGAAGCGTCAGATTGGAGCTGGGGCGCACTATTTTTTGACATGGACAACGACGGCTTAAAAGATCTTTTTATAGCCAACGGAATTTATAAAGACCTCACAGACCAAGATTACTTAAAATATGTTTCTAGTGACCAGGTCATTAACTCTATTGTGGCAAACAACCAAGTAGACTATGCACGGTTAATAGACATCATTCCTTCAAACCCTATAGAAAACCAGGCGTATAAAAACCTAGGAGATTTAAATTTTAAAAGACAAGTGTCTATGGGTTTAAGCACCAAGGGCTTTTCCAATGGGGCAGCTTATGGAGATTTAGACAATGACGGAGACTTAGATTTGGTAGTTAACAACGTAAACATGCCCCTTTTTGTTTACAAAAATGAAAGTGATAAAAATTTAAATAACAGCTATTTACAATTTTCAATTACAGGAGTTGGTAAGAACACCCAGGGTATAGGAACTCTTATAGAGGTAACACAGGGAACCCAAACCTATTCTATAGCGCAGCAACCCATTAGAGGCTTCCAATCTAGTATGGATTTAAAACCTCACATAGGCCTGCCTAACAAAAACCCTGTTCAGATAAAGGTGTTATGGCCCAATGGAAAAACAAGCGTTTTAGAAAACATCAGTACCAACCAATTGTTGTCTTTAGATATGAGTGAAGGTTTAGATATGGTTCAAGCAAAAGCAAAAACAAGTGCTGCCTTATTTAGTCCTCAAACCACAATCATAAACTATAAACATGAAGAAAACAGTTTTATAGATTTTAATAGAGACCGATTATTACACCATATGATGAGTACTCCAGGCCCTAAAACAGCCAAAGGAGACCTAAACTCAGACGGCTTTGAAGACCTTATTATTGGAGGGAGTAAAGGACATTCTTCAGTAGTTTTATTATCTAACTCCTCTGGAGAATTCTCTCAAAAAAATTCTTTTTATTTCCCTCAAGATCTAGCTTCAGAAGTGACTGCGCTCGCCCTTTTAGATGTAGACAATGATGGTGATTTAGATCTTTATATGGGAAATGGTGGGATTGAGTTTTCTAAATTTTCATCTGAATTAGCAGATCAGCTTTATCTCAATAATGGACGCGGCCAATTCACTCCCTCAAAAATAATACTCCCCACTGCATTAAAGTATTTTAATACCGCTAACGTAAGTGTCTCTGATATAGATCAGGATGGAGACCTAGATTTATTTGTAGGAGAAAGATCTATTAACGCTGCTTATGGAATGCCAGGTAGTGGGCACATACTCATAAATAGTGGCCAGGGTGTTTTTACAGACCGAACAGAAATAATAGCACCCTCCCTTTATAATATTGGAATGATTACTGATGCTGCTTTTTCAGACTTAGATGGAGATTTAGACCAGGATTTAGTAGTTATAGGTGAATTTATGGGTGTAGAAATTTTTCTAAACAATAAGGGTCAATTTACAAAGCTAGAAAATCCCATCGGTTTAGAAAAAGGTTGGTGGTCTGCCCTTAAAATTACAGATATAAATGGAGATGGCTTAGCAGATTTAATCATTGGTAATCACGGAGAAAACTCTAGGTTTAAAGCCAGTAAAACAATGCCTATAGCCCTTTTTGTAAAAGATTTTGACTCCAATGGTGCTTTAGACCCTATTTTGAGTTTCACTGGGGCAGACGGCAAATACTACCCTTACAATCTTAGACATAATTTAATAGACCAAATAAAAGGTCTTAAAAAGCTTTTTCCAGATTACAATAGCTTTAAAAATGCAGACCTCAATACCATTTTCACAAAAGAGGCATTAGACCACAGTCTAAAACTAGTAGCAAATGAAATGAAAACAAGTATTTATTTAAATCTTGGGCAGCTAAAATTTAAATCTATTGAACTTCCTAAGGCAGTACAAATGGCCCCAGTATTTGCTATTGAAACCCATGACTTTGATCATGACGGTGATATTGATATTGTCATGGGTGGGAATCTTTTTAGAGTAAAACCAGAGGTAGGAAGGTATGACGCCAGTTTTGGTATCTATCTAGAGAACCTAGGGTCTGGAAAATTTTCAAGTACTCCAGGTAATAAAGGTCTAAAAGTACGAGGAGAAATAAGATCCATTCAAATAGTAAACAACAAACTTTTATTTGCAAGAAATAGTGATTCTCTATCACTCTATACCTTTTAATATGAAGCTACTTAACACCCAGCCACTAAAAATAAAGCAACAGATCAGACTCTTAATTCTTCTAGGGGTTTGGCTCTTTAATTCTTGTAACACCCCTCAAGAAAAAGCGCCTATTTTTTTTGAAGCGCTAAGTCCAGAAGAGACAGGAGTTACTTTTAATAACATTCTAAGCCCTTCCTCTGAGCTTAATATTATTGAATACCTATACTTTTATAATGGTGGAGGAGTAGCCATAGGAGACTTAGACAATGATGGCTTAGAAGATCTTTTTTTTACAGGCAATCAGGTGGGAGACCAGCTTTACCAAAACCTGGGAGGCCTCAAGTTTATTGATGTGACAGAAAAGTCTGAGATATCTTCTCAGAGCAGTTGGTCTAATGGGGTCACCATGGCAGATGTAAACAATGACGGATTACTAGATATTTATGTGTCTGTAGTAGGAAATTATAAATCTCTAAAAGGGCACAACAAACTGTTTTTAAACAAAGGAGGTTTTGAATTTGAAGAGATATCGCAAGAGGTACACCTAGATTTTTCAGGTTTTGGAACCCAGGCCAGTTTTTTTGATTACGACAATGATGGAGACTTAGACGTGTATTTACTTAACCACGCCGTACACACCCCTAGGAGCTATGGTAAAACAGACAAAAGAATTGAAAAAGACGCTCTTTCTGGAGACAGACTCTATGAAAACACTCTAGAAAGTGGTGTATTAGATTTTAAAGAGGTTACAGAAGCAGCAGGAATATTCAGTAGCCCACTGGGTTATGGCCTTGGATTGGCTACCGCAGATATTAATAAAGACGGGTTTATTGACATTTATGTAGGAAATGATTTTCATGAAAATGATTATATATACCTCAACAACGGAGACAAAACATTTAGAGAGGCTAGCAGCAGTATGTTAAGCCATAGCAGTAGGTTTACTATGGGCTTAGATGCCGCAGACTTAAACAATGATGCACTTATAGACGTGTTTTCATTAGATATGATGCCAGACCAAGCAGAAATTCTAATGAAATCTGGAGGAGAAGATTCAGATAAGGTGTCTGAAATTAAAGCTGGGTTTGGCTACAACGCTCAGTATTCAAGAAATAATTTTCAGCTTAACAATGGTCAGGGAGCCTTTAAAGAAATAGCCCTACTCACCAATACTTTTGCTACAGATTGGAGTTGGTCTGCACTCATAGAAGACTTTGATAATGATGGTTTGTCAGACATTTTTATTAGCAATGGGATTTTTAGAAGGCCCAATGACCTAGATTATATAAACTATTTAAGCAATCTGAACTTTAGTGAGTACGATCAAAGCCAACAAGACATTCTTGAAAAAAAACTCATTGATGAAATGCCCCAACTCAATATTGGGAATGTAATTTTAAAAAATGAAGGCTTTTTTTCTTTTAAAAAATACAGCGAAAGTGCGGGCCTTAAGAATACCTATTCTAACGGTGCTGCCTATGGTGATTTAGACTTAGATGGAGACTTAGATTTAGTGATAAATAATATAAATAGTCCTGCTCAAGTTCTAAAGAACACCTCAGAGGAGCAGGCACAAGACTTTATTGGAATTCAGCTACGCCCTTCCTCTAAAGTTTCAAATACTTCTGGGGCTAAAATAACTGTTTACAGTAAGGATCGTGTTTGGTACAAAGAGCTTTCTGCCACAAGAGGTTTTGCATCGGCTTCCAGCCAAATAGCCCACTTTGGCTTAGGTAAGGACAATTTGATTGACTCTATTAGCATTTATTATTTAACAGGGCAAAAACAACTACTTCTAAATCCCAAAAAAAATAACTATCTAAAAATTGAAAGCGCAGAGGTCACCTCCGTAGTGGGAATCACCGGCCCAAAAAACATGGCCGCTCTTAAAAAGAAAGCTGCCGCTTGGAATACATCAGACTTTCCATTTACCCATATAGAAAATAAGTACTTTGATTATGAAAGAGAGCCTCTTATGTTAGAAAAACTTTCTACTGAAGGGCCTTGTTATGTGTCTGCAGATTTTAATGGAGATGGCTTAAAAGACCTCTATATAGGAGGCGCTAAGTACCAAGAAAGTATTTTGTTTTTTCAAAACAGCAACCAAAGCTACACTGCTGTTTTTACTGATGTATTTAATGAAGACGCCCTTTATGAGGATGTAGATGCAGCTGCTATAGACTTTGATCATGACGGAGACTTAGACCTATATGTACTGAGTGGAGGGAATGACAACCCAGAAGGGGACATTCAGCTTTCGGACCGTCTTTACGTCAATGATGGTGAGGGTGTGTTCACTAGATCTAATGCCAGCTTACCAAAAGCCAACGGAGGTAGTATAGCAGTGGCAGACTTTAACAATGATGGTTACGACGACCTGTTTTTGGGGTCTCGTTCTATACCAGGTGCCTACGGAATATCTCCTTTTAGTGTCATTTTAAAGAACACTCAAAAGGGAAATTTTGAACTATTAGCAAGAGAAACCTATGGGATGATTACGGACAGTGCTTGGGGTGATATGAACCAAGACGGATTTTTAGACCTTGTGTTGGTAGGAGATTTTATGCCCATCACTGTTTTAATAAACAAAGATGGAAAAAGCTTTGAAAACCAGACTCAAAAACTTGGACTAGCCCATAGCAGCGGTCTTTGGAACACCATTGCCTTAGAAGATTTAGACGGTGATGGACGCTTAGATATATTGGCTGGAAACGCAGGACTTAACCTGAAATTAAAGGCTACTAAAAAAATACCCATTGAAATTTATTTAGAAGATTTTGATGAGAACGGACAGTTAGACCCTATTGTATTTTATAAGTATGAAGGGGCGCATATTCCTTTTGCCTCTAAAGACAAATTAGGCAGTCAAATGCCGCTCATTAAAAAAAGATTTACCTCTTATAAGGATTTTTCAGAAGTCAGGACAATTAAAGAGCTCGTTGGTGGTAAGATTAAAAAGATTGAAACCAAACTTATTGAAGAGCTTAGGTCTATGGTTTACTTAAACAAAAAAAAATTTAAAGGCTTTCCGCTTCCTACAGAAGCTCAGATGAGTTCCATAGAAGATTTTTATATAGACAAAAATGAAAAACAGTTGCTGGTATACTACGTTGGGAATTATAAAGGATTTGTAACGGAGCTAGGGGTTAGCACTGCAAACCCCGGTGGATTACTCTCTGCGTTTAACGGAGAAAGCTTTTTAAAAAATACTCCATTACCTCTTCCGGCATTCTCTGAAGGAAGGTCTATTGGACCGCTTCAAAAAAACAAATTACTCATTCTTTTTAATAATGAAAAAGCCCTTACATTAAACCTAAACACTCTAAAATAAACAAATGAAAGTTTCTAACCAACGCCTCTATTTATGGCCCTTATTAGCTCTTGTACTAATGATGGGGTGCAAAGAAAATAACGCCTACAAAGAAAGCCTTCAAGGCTCTGAGCTCTTTAATGAGAGCATGCAAAAATTATCAGATGTGATTGTTTATGACATTTTTTCTCCGCCTGTAGCCTCTAGGGTATATATGTACCCCACTATGGCAGCCTACAGCATTATGCAGGCTAGCTATCCAGAAAAATACACAGATCTAGCTGGGCAATTAAATGGTTTTACTACCATCCCTAAAAATGATAATAAAAAAGTAAACCCCGAGCTTGCCGCTATCCACGCCTTTTTAAAAGTAGGTACAATGCTCATTTTTTCTGAAAGTAAACTCATTAGCTATAGAGAAGAATTATATACCAAATTAGAAGAGCAGGGGCTTCCATCCGATATAAAAGAAGCTTCTTTGGCATATGGAGAATTGGTTGCAGATCATATTTTAAAATGGGCCGATGCTGATTTTTACAAGCAAACCAGAACCTATCCTAAATATACCATTCAAGAAGGCACTCCTTTTTGGAAACCCACCCCTCCAGACTATATGGAGGGGATTGAGCCGCATTGGAATAAAATAAGACCCTTAGTGCTACTAAGTGCAGATCAGTTTGAACCTGGAGCACCCTATCCAGTAGACATGGACAAGAACAGTCCGTTTTACAAAGAATTGCTAGAAGTTTATGAATTGGGAGAAAAAATTGACGGTAGTACAGAAGCTACCGAAATTGCCAGCTTTTGGGACTGTAACCCCTATGTGTCGCACCACAGAGGGCACGCCATGTTTGCCACCAAAAAAATCACTCCTGGCGGTCACTGGATTGGAATTACTAAAATAGCTACCCAACTAGCGGGAAGTAACTTTAATGAAACCGTTCATGCTTATACCAGAGTATCTACCTCCCTATTTGATGGTTTTATTTCTTGTTGGAACACCAAGTGGAACACGCTTATTGTAAGGCCAGAAACCATTATTAATGAATTTATAGATGAAAACTGGTTGCCCCTATTACAAACTCCTCCATTCCCAGAATACACTTCTGGACATTCCGTAGTTTCTAGAGCAGCCGCAGTAGCTTTAACAGATATTTATGGTGACAATTTTAGCTTTCAAGACACCACGGAAGAAATATATGGTTTGGGCGTACGCTCCTACACGTCCTTTATAGCAGCCTCAGAAGAAGCCGCTATTTCTAGATTATATGCGGGCATTCATTACAGAAGAGCTATAGATGAAGGTGTAAAACAAGGAGAAGAAGTAGGAAAATTTATAGTGTCCAAACTGAAAACCTTAAAATAAATTATCTAATTTCCCCATCAATAATTTAAACAACCAAACACCAAAATACTATGTTAGGAATCATATCTTTTGTCGGCTTTACCTTATTAGTTGCGTTTATTGCCTATCTAGCGACAAAAAAAACAGATGAGCGCTCTTCAGACGGTTACTTTCTTGGAGGCAGAAGTTTAACGGCAGGTGTTATTGCAGGCTCTTTACTGCTCACCAACCTATCTACAGAACAAATTGTAGGACTCAATGGATCAGCATACGAGAGCGGCCTCTCTGTAATGGCATGGGAAACTTTAGCAGCCATAGCCATGGTAGTTACAGCCGTTTACTTGTTGCCTAGATATTTAAAAGGCGGCCTAACCACCGTACCACAATTCTTAGCCACTCGTTTTGACGTAGCCACTAAAACCATTACCTCTGCCCTATTTCTAACTGGATATGTCATTGTGCTGCTTCCTGTTATTTTATACTCAGGATCTGTAGCCATTAGTGGTATGTTTGAAATACCAGAATTATTAGGAGTCACAGAAACACAGGCCATTTGGATATGTGTTTGGGGTATTGGAATTACAGGAGGTATTTACGCTGTTTTTGGAGGTTTAAAAGCGGTAGCTGTGTCAGATTCAATCAATGCCATTGGACTTTTAATTGGAGGCCTCATGATTCCAGTATTTGGTCTTATGGCTATTGGAGACGGTAATATGATAGACGGTCTCAGTCTTTTGGTACAAGAAAACCCAGAAAAGTTTAAATCTATGGGCTCAGAATCTGATCCTGTTCCCTTTCATACTATTTTCACAGGGATGATGCTGGTTCAGCTGTTTTATTGGGGGACCAACCAACAAATTATTCAAAGGGCTTTGGCCGCTAAAAACCTATCAGAGGGCCAAAAAGGACTTATGTTGGCTGCTTTTATAAAAGTTTTAGGTCCTTTATTAGTGGTTCTACCAGGACTTATAGCGTTTCATTTGTTTGACGGAAGCCTTGAAAAGGCCGATACTGCATACCCTATGCTTGTAGCTACCGTACTTCCACGTCCTTTAGTCGGATTCTTTGCTGCAGTTCTCTTTGGGGCTATTTTAAGCTCTTTTAACTCTGTGCTAAACAGCTCTGTCACTCTTTTTGGAGTGGACATTTACAAACAACATATTAACCCAAATGCCAGTGAGTTAGAAATGGTAAAAAACGGAAAGAGATTTGGACTTATCTTAGCCATAGCAGCCATGTGTATAGCGCCTATGATTGCCAATGCAGGTACTTTATTTGATTACCTACAAGAAGTAAACGGAATTTACAGCATTCCTATTCTAACTGTAATTTTTGTAGGTTATACCACAAAAAGAGTTCCAGCCATAGCAGCCAAAATTGGTGTGATTTCTGGTTCAGTCCTTTATATCTTTAGCCAATTTATTTTACAGCCTATGGTGACAGAGTACGGAGGCACCTACCCACACTACTTAGACGTTATGGCCATACTATTCTTACTCAATACTGTGATTATGCTCCTTATTGGAAAATTAAAACCCATGGACACCCCTTATGAGTTAAGCTACACCAAACAGGTAGACATTGTTCCTTTCCAATACGTGAAACAAGTAGGGCTAGGAATATGCGTCTTAGTTATTGGCGTGTATATTTACTTTGCATAATATACTACAACCAAATAAACCATTTATAGGAAGCGCGGCCAAAAGGCCGCGCTTTTTTTAACGCTCCGTTAAAACCAATTCTAACCTTTGTTTAATATCTTTACCCCTATGAGGGTCCTAAAATTTCTATTTTTATCTGGCTGTTTCCTATTAGGAAGTTCGTGGGCATGGTCTCAAGAAAACAATTCAAAGACTGTTAAAATAGGTGATAAACAAAAAGCAAAGGAGATAGAAAATCCATTTAAGCTACTCCCGCCTAACTCCAAAAATCAAAACAAGCTCTTATATCCTATAGGTGAAAGTCTAGAGAAAAATGAAATCCAAATGCTTCCAGACAGGAGCTTGATACAGGCAGGCACCTATCTAAAAATAGACCCAAAAATTAGAGAAAAAGAAAACAAAAAGTCAAAAAATTATTTCGGTGACACCAATCTAGGATCCTTTAAGACCGTTTCTAAGTTTGTAGGGGTGGTGTGTAGGGACCATGAATACGTAGATGGAGACCGGGTAAGAATTTATCTAAATGGTGATATAGTAGAAGAAAACCTATTCCTCACCGCCTCCTTTCAAGGCC
>Ga0075110_1000695_pt1 | contig 15737 bp, 17 predicted proteins | sample AntAceMetag02UK8_FD_69799 | JGI IMG/M metagenome (GOLD analysis project Ga0075110, IMG submission 69799) | Saline lake microbial communities from Ace Lake, Antarctica - Antarctic Ace Lake Metagenome 02UK8 | ecosystem: Environmental > Aquatic > Non-marine Saline and Alkaline > Saline | place... | reverse complement strand
TGACCAACCTATTATCAAGACTGACCAACCTATTGTAGTCACAATTAATGCTTGACGTCTCTCTTTATGTAGTTCTGTAAGTGTTAATAGCTTTTTAGCATAGTTCATAACCTGCTCCTTATGTCGTGGTCTGGTAGGGTTTCTTTAATGAATGGCTCTGCGTCTAACTCACGTTGAAGTCCTTGTCTAGTTTCTTGCAGACTTTGCAGATCTTCGGCCAGCCAGTCTATCTGAGAATCTAATTCTTTTAACTGATCCTCTAGTGTTCCTTTATTAAAATAATCTTCGATAGCACTCATAATCTTTTTGCTCCTTGTTTGGGCTTTAAGTCTAGCTCAATTTGAACTGGTTGTCTAGAATCTTTTGAGTCCTGCTCTTCATCAACATGCTTTATAACCTCGTCTAACTCTTTTAATATTTTCTCTATTACTATACTAAGCTGACTCTTCATAATCCTTTTGCTCCTTTAGTTATCTTCATCAATGGCCATTAAGGCGTCTCTAAGCTCGTCTAAGCGACTCTCTCTTTAATTATGGCCCGATGTACTAGGTCTCTTTAGCCTCGCTTAGAATGGCTGTGTTTAAAACTGCCCATTATCTATTAGTCTATATATCTGCATACTTATTATCTATATATAGGTATTAATACTACCTAAAAGTCAATCAGTTTAAACTATTGTCAAACTTCGGCACATATCGCCGTTGTTTAGCCTACTAAATATCTATAGTGTACTTCGCTCACGTGATTCGAATCAACCCATCTCTTAGATTTGGTGGCCAATAAACTGCACCAACTATTCCAGAGGTTTTCGGTGCCATAGTTGTGGCATAGAGTTATATACGCTAGAATCTTTTGGTTATTTGTGTCTAAACCCTTTTGAGTCTTCGGGTTCTTGCTCAATGCGAGGCTCTTAGGATCTAAACCATACAGTTTTATGTTGTGCGTATCCATACAACCAACTAAACCTGCTACTAGTTGGCACATAAAACCTGCTTTAGGTAGACCGAGGCCATCAATTCTCAGGAATATGTTCATTAAAGAGATTGATTTTTGAGTATCAGTTTGTTTAGAATTAATAACTGCCATTGATTGAGCATATATTTTATGCTTATTCGCCTCTAAATATTCATAGGTTTTAATCTTATTACCCCATAAAAACTTTGACTCTGACTTATTGGCGCGAACATCTGCCAATTGGTTGCCAATGCTTAGCCAATTTTGTTGAATGCTTAAGACTACCATTAATGTAACATCTGCCATATTATCCGCGGATCTTTGAGCATACTTCTGGCATTTTAGTCCGTGAGTGTTATACATTCTATCATTCCTTTTAACAGTTGTTTTAATAATAGCCACTATAATCTAATGGCTATGATAATACAACTAATGTTTAGCTTTATTTAAAAGCCGTGCGGTTTCTTTAAGGCCCAACGCATATAAATCAGTAATGGCATGGTTAAAGTTTGAAAATCCCCATAATCTTTTAGTATTCTCAAACGATACCATTATCTTTTGACGGCTACCCTGCCATATATGAATAAGCTCACCATGTTCTAATGTTTCTAAGTTTAATGTTTGCATCTTGCTCGCTCCTGTTTGATTATGTAGCACCACGCTATCACGTTAGCTATGGTGCATAGTAATAGGCCGTCGGTTAGAATATCCATGTTGCATTACTCCTTTACTTTTAATTAATTTACTAATGACCGCCACCTCTAACGGCCATAGGTAAACAAACTATTTAAAATTCCTCTATCAATATGCGCTGTACTTCAACGTCGTCATTGTCTCGTAGTGCATCGCATAGATCATTATTTTCTAATGCTATTTGTGGCTCTATATATTGTGCGTTGCATAGTGTTATGAATGTTGATTCTTTCATATCTATATTCCTCTAGTGGTTCATTAAACTACATAACTATAAGTTTTATTCTTTATATTAAACGAATAATCGCGTCCATCACTAGGTTTTTCGCGCTCCTCTTTAAAATAACCGATAGCTTCTAAAGTCTTCGCATACGCACCGCTAAGATAATATAGACTAGCTAGTTTAGTATGCTTTAAAGTCTCAACCAACAAAATAGACTCTTGGTCCAATGCCGCGGCGATCTTTATAATCTGATTAGCGGTTGAGCCTAAAGAAACGCCCTTTAGTCTATAAGACTGTTCACTCACGCCATTATATTGGCCCTCTATTACTTGTGGGTGGTGGCCTAGATCTTGTAAAGCGTCTACTAATGCTATGCGTCGTTGTTTAGTCTTAAGAGCGTTTAACGCAGGTCTATCGCTTGATATGTATATATCGTATGTTTTATTTTTCATGGTGCTATTACTCCGTTAGTTGGTTTAATGTAGCCACCTATTGCTAAGTGACTATATAAAGCTACTATGCATTGCTATTACAGTTAAAATAAATGCTCTTATCCTTTGAGTTGTGAGACATTAGAACATCATCGCCTCTCTTTAATGTATATGTACCAGTAGGATCATCTTGCTTTAATGCTCTATAAGCCTGACAAGCTTGAATAGAACAAGATAACTCAAAAGACTCTGTATTTGATTGAAGTATGAACATATGTATGTACCTATATATAAAATGAATGTAGGTACATAATAGACCTATAACTAATGCTTGCTTACTTAATACCGTCGCTTATTTATCTATAAACGACACTGCTAGTCTATAGATACTATATAGCTATACAGATCTATAAAGATCTATAACAAAAGAATAAAGGAATGGGGGTTAAAGCTATAAGGTTATGAAACTATTGAGACTGTAGAGCTCTATAGCTATTAAACTTCACAGACTCCAAAGTCCCTACAGTCTGTAAACTTGTCAAACTCTATCACCCCGCCGCACTCTTTAAAGGCTAAAGAGACTTTGAAGCTATAGAAATTGAGTTGAATCTTGACAAGTCTTGATAGCTGTAGAGACTTTAGAGGGCGGGCAGGTCGCCATGGCCCCTCCCCCCTATATATACTAAAGGTTATACATTTTGAAGGGGTTTAGCTTGTGTACCAGATAGCGGCGGGGCTATAGAGCTTTAAAGGACTCTAAAGACTTGAGGATAGATCCGGGGTTTTATAGGCTTATAGAAGCTTATAGAAGCTTATAGCTGAGGAGGGGCATTATAGACATTATAGACTATACAGTCTTTTAACTATTTTCTTTCTTTTCTTTTAATCAGGTGCATGGATATATTTACTATGCAACCGCCCCGGTCTTAAAGTATATTATACTACTTGATTCAGGTTTTGTCAAGCTATTTCGTAACTATTTAGCAAATAAACTAAAATAACTAAAAAAAGACTTGACAAAACCCAAATCAAGTAGTATAATATAGCCTATGACAAACAATAAAGAATTAACTACTATGCAGCAAACCTTCTTGGATAGCCTTGTCGCCTGTAATGGTGATGTGGGTATAGCCGGTGAAATGGCAGGTTATTCTCCTACTAGTGTTTATGGGGCTGTTAAGACTTTAAAGACTGAGATACTTGATCTAGCTACTAATATCTTAGCACAGAGCGCGCCAAAAGCTGCTCTAAAGCTAGTGGCTATCATGGATAGTGCCGAGCCAATACCCCAAGCAAACATGCGAATCCAAGCAGCCCAAACAATCTTAGATCGAGTGGGCTTAGGCAAAACAGACAGGCTTGATGTGACCGTGAATACACAGGGAGGTTTATTTATATTGCCTGCCAAGCAACAAACAATCATCGAGGGCATTTATGAGGAGAGCTAGTAGTACGATTCCTTATGGCTATGAGCTGAACGAATCTAACTCAGCCCTTCTAGACCCAGTAGCCGCTCAGCTTGAGGCCCTTAATACCATTATACCTATGATACATGATCGTACTATTAGTCTTCGCGAAGGCAGCTTGTATCTTGAGAGCATTACCGGGCGGAAGTTGTCTCATGCCGGCTTAAAGAAGATAGCCGCTAAATATGCAAAATGATTGGGACATTAATCCTGATGCTTATCTCAAAGACGAAGAAGGCCATTTCGTCCTTAAGGTTGACGGGACTCCGCGCAAGAAGTCAGGAAGAGCCAAGGGCTCAAAGAGCCGAGGTTATACCTTTCATTCAAAGACTAAAGCAACGATGGACGCCCGCAAAGCCGTCAGAGAAAAAGTAAAGAAACTAAAGGCAGCACAGGCCAAAGCCGAGAACTACAAAAGATCAATACAGACAACCAACAAGACATTGAAGAAACTGGAGGGCACCTCAAGCTCTAATGTCTTAGAAGCTTCGGAACTAAAAGAGCTTCCAAACTCTTTAGCGGCTGAAGCAGATGTAATCTTTAAAGCCAACGAAGGCCCGCAGGAGGACTTCTTAGCTGCTAGCGAAATAGATGTTCTTTATGGCGGTGCAGCAGGAGGTGGTAAGTCATACGCCATGCTAGCAGACCCGCTTCGCTATGCGCATCGCGCAGCACATAGAGGGTTAATTTTAAGACGCTCGATGCCAGAACTGCGAGAATTGATCGACAAGAGCCGAGAGCTGTATCCAAAAGCATTTCCCGGCTGTAGATATAAAGAGGTCGAAAAGCTTTGGAACTTTCCAAGCGGCGCAAAGATCGAGTTTGGTTTCTTGGAGCGAGATGCAGATGTTTATCGCTATCAGGGCCAGTCGTATAGTTGGATAGGGTTTGATGAGATTACTCAGTTGCCAACAGAATTTGCTTGGAACTATTTAGCCTCGCGCTTACGAACTACAGACCCAGAGATTTTATGCTACATGCGTTGTACAGCAAACCCCGGCGGAGTCGGAGCTACATGGGTTAAGAAACGATACATTGATCCGTCTCCACCTTACACAGCCTTTGAATATTCCGAGGGCTTAACACGGAAGTTTATACCGGCGCGTCTTCAGGACAACCCGTACTTAGCCAATGATGGCAATTATGAGAAGATGCTAAAGGCTTTGCCGCCTACTCAGCGCCAACAGCTACTTGAAGGGAACTGGGATGTTGCAGAGGGTGCAGCCTTTACCGAGCTTGATCCAAAGCTACACGTTATACCGCCTTTTCAGATCCCGCTTCATTGGGAACGTATAAAAGGAATAGATTATGGCTACGCATCCGAGAGTGCTTGTGTCTGGGGAGCAGTAGATCCAAGCGACGGTACTCTTATCATGTACCGAGAGTTATATCGCAAAGGGCTATTAGGAACTGATCTTGCTTCTATCATAACAGAGATGGAACTCCAAGACCCCTTTAGCGTCCAAGGAGTGCTTGATACAGCGTGTTGGAGTAGGACAGGTACCGTAGGCCCTACTATTGGCGAAACGCTTGTAAGGGCCGGACACAAGCTCAGGCGAGCAGACAAGAACAGAATACAAGGAAAGATACAAGTCCACGAATACTTAAAAGTTATGCCAAGCGGTAGGCCAAGGATTCAAATCTTTAATACGTGCCCAAACCTAATACGCGAACTTCAAAGTATTCCTCTGGATAAGAAAAACCCAGAAGACGTAGATACCAATGCACCAGATCATGCTTATGATGCTCTACGTTATCTGATTATGTCTAGGCCCCGTATAAACGATACGATGAGCCAGATGAGACAGCTCCATAGAGAAAGGCTTTATCGTCCTGTGGACTCAACCTTTGGGTATTAATGTATATGAGTGAAGAAACTAGTCCGTTCGGGACAGCAGGAGAGATTTACTTTGCGCCAGTAGAAGGCGAAAGTGGGCTTGACCTGACGCTTGAAGAATCAGTAAGGCTCAAGTTTGTTGCTTTAGTCGAAGAGCGTTTTGCTCAAGCTGAAAGAGCTCGCGAGCACGACGAAGCTAGATGGCTTCAAGCCTATCATAACTTCCGCGGACTGTATGGCAAAAGTATTAAGTTTCGCGAGTCCGAGAAGTCACGCGTCTTTATTAAAGTTACTAAGACTAAAGTCATTGCGGCTTTTGGTCAGCTAGTAGATGTTATTTTTGGCACTGGCCAGTTTCCAATAGGTGTTAAGGAAACTAACGTCCCCGAGGGTGTTTCGACTTATAAGCATCTTGATAGCGCTCCGGGAATAGAAAACACACCTGTCGCGCCTAAAGAAGAAGAAAAAGAAGAAGCGCCCAACCCTTTTGATGTAGGCTATAAAGGAGATGGCCGCGCTTTAAAAGCAGGCGCAACCTTTTCAGCAGGCGAAACAGCCTTAGAGAATGCCATAAAGGACTCAGACGCTAAGTTCGTTGACGGGCCTAACCCTAGCCCGCAGGCTCTACAGGTTTCACCGGCTAAAGATGCGGCCCGCGTCATGGAAAAGCTCATTCACGACCAAATAGAAGAGTCTAATGGGTCTTCGGAGCTGCGCAACGCTTTGTTTGAAGCAGCGCTCTTTGGCACAGGGGTTGTTAAAGGGCCCTTTAATTACAACAAGACGCTGAGCCGTTGGGAAAAAGACGAAGAGACGGGCGAAAGAACTTATAACCCGCTAGTTGTCCGCGTTCCGCGCATTGAGTTTGTTTCTATATGGGATTTCTTTCCTGATCCAAACGCAACAACCATGGATGACTGCGAGTTTACTTTCCACCGGCACAAAATGAACCGCTCGCAGTTAAGAGGTTTAGCTAAACTCCCGCACTTCAACAAAGACCAGATCCGCGAGTGCTTAGGAATGGGATCTAATTATGTTGAGAAAGATTACGAGTCTGCATTAAAAGATGATCATGCTGCCAAAGACTATGGCGATGGCCTGTTTGAAGTATTAGAGTATTGGGGCGTGATGGATGCACAATACGCTAGAGAAGCAGGAATGGAACTCCCAGAAGAGGTAGATGATCTAGATGAAGTACAAGTTAATGCGTGGATTAGTAATGGTAAGCTGCTACGCGGGGTTGTTAATCCTTTTACTCCGTACCGACTCCCCTACAATGCCTTTCCTTACGAGCGTAATCCTTATTCTTTCTTTGGTATTGGCGTTGCTGAAAATATGGACGACTCTCAACAAATAATGAATGGCCACGCACGTATGGCAATTGATAACTTAGCACTCAGCGGCTCTTTAGTCTTTGATGTTGATGAATCAGCGTTGGTTGGTGGACAATCAATGGAGATATACCCCGGAAAAGTGTTTAGAAGGCAAGCAGGAATGCAAGGCCAAGCAATTCATGGGCTTAAATTTCCTAATACCTCTCAAGAAAACATGATGATGTTCGACAAATTCCGCCAACTTGCAGACGAGCAGACAGGAATACCTAGTTATTCACACGGCCAGACAGGTGTTCAGTCTATGACTCGTACTGCTTCAGGGATGTCTATGCTATTAGGCGCGGCATCCTTGAATATTAAAACAGTTGTCAAGAATATTGATGATTTTCTTTTAAGGCCCCTCGGGCGCTCGTACTTTCAGTGGAACATGCAGTTCTTCGAAGGCGAGCTAGCCCTAGAAGGCGACTTAGAGATAAACGCGATGGGCACAAATAGCCTAATGCAAAAAGAAGTACGAAGCCAACGCTTGACGATGTTCCTTCAGACTGCACAGAACCCTACAATTGCACCGTTTGTTAAGATCTCTAAGATTGTTAGTGAATTGGCTTATAGTCTTGATCTTGATCCCGATGAAATCTTAAACGACCCAGAAGAAGCCGCGTTAATGGCTAAAATCATAGGAGCACAGAATGTTGGACAAGGCATTGGCGGCGCGCCTGTCGCCCCTAACGAGCAACAAGGAGCTATGGGAGGCCCTCAAGGAGCATCTCAACAATCGCCGGATCTTGGAGCTACAGGGACTGGTGGTGGCAACATCGGAACTGGAGCTGTACCGCAAGCAGGGGAGAGTGAGTTCTCTGGATAATCTCCTTCAACTAAAAGACGAAGTACGCGAAGCCAAACAAAGACAAGAAGAAGGTAACTGAATATGGAAAGCATTGACGATAAGCGCTATAGAATGATGATGGAGAACAAGGAGCGTATTAAGGCTATGAACGCCGAGACGCAGAAAAGAATAGACGCTGACAATGCGGCTCTAGAAGATGGCGAGGTTTCTGAAGAGGTTTCAAAAGAACTAGAGCAAGAGGCGGCTGAAAAGGCTATGGATGACAGTATGGACAGGGCCCAGAAGTTAAATAAGGGCGGTAAAGCAGACCCTTTAAAAGTCAAATACGCCGAAGGCTCTATGCTTGTAGCCCCCGAGATGGCACTAGAAGAAGAAGAGATTCCTGTAGATACATACGACAACATCCCCGAAGACGAGATGGCCGAAGCAGAAGCTTCACAGCTCTCAGACGACGAGATGGAAGAAGACTACACAGGCTATGTACTAGGCGAGTCACTCGACCAAGAAGAACAAGAATACTTAATGAGCGTCTTAGAAACAGACGAGCGTTTAAGCAGCATCTTTGATAAAGTCATGGATGTTGCCGGAGAATTCTCAGGCGAAGGAGCTGTAGACGGCCCCGGAACCGGAGTATCAGATTCGATTCCCGCAAGGTTATCGGACGGTGAATTTGTTTTCACCAAAAAGGCTACCGATCAAATGGGAGCAGCTCAGCTACAAACTATGATGGACGAAGCTGAGATGGCCTATGATGGTGGTTTAATGAAGAAGGCTTTTGGAGGCTTGACAAACACCCCAGATTCAGGGGTTTATGACAGCGAAGAAGAGGTCAAGAAACAAATGATCTCATCTAACCAAATGCCAAGTGTACGATAGAGCTACTTTAGTTTTAACTAAACCCTTTATCATTTTTTAATACCTAGAGGCCACCTTGAAGTATCAAGACCCTATATTACAAACGCGAGTAGTATAGCCACCTTGAAAGACTAGCAAGCCCCAACAGGAGTGTGATGTATATGTCAAATGCAAATGAACAGATTGAAGAACCAGTAGCTAATATGTATAATTCTCGAAAGGACTGGCATACGCCAGACGCACCAAGTAGAGGTAAAGCAGACGGGCTTTTCTTTGCAGAACCCTCTAAGCAGGCCACCCCTAAACAGGCCCCTGAAGAAGCATCAGAGGAAGAACCCAAAGGAAGAACTAATTATAAAAAACGATACGATGATTTAAAGAAGCATTATGATCAGAAGATAGCTACTCATAAGCAAAGAGAACTAGAGCTTACAGCGATGGCAAAAGAAACGCAACCTGCGTATGCCCCGACTAAGTCACCTGAAGAACTTGAAAGCTTTAGAGAGCAGTATCCTGACTTATATGAAACCGTAGAGACTGTTGCGCACTTACAAAGTGAACAGCAGATGCAAGCCTTACAAAGCAAGCTGTCTGTTCTCGAAGAACGAGAATCAAACATGCAACGGAAAGAGGCTGAAGCTACATTGCGTTCTCGTCATCCTGATTTTGAGGATATACGAGGCGATGAAAAGTTTCATGATTGGGCCAAAGAACAACCCGAAGCAATTCAAAGTTGGATCTATGAGAACCCAAATAATGTTGCACTAGCAATCAAAGCTATCGACCTTTATAAGATGGAAAACGGTATTTCAATTGGAACTAAGCAGACGACAAAGAAATCACAAGCCCCCAAATCTTCAGCCGCTGATATGGTGTCTACACGGACAACTCAGATCAACGCTAAAGAACCAAAGATTTGGTCACAACGGGAGATCTCTAAACTGTCTATAGCCCAATTTGATAGATATGAAAAAGATATTGATTTGGCGGTAATGGAAGGCAGAATAGTAGATTGAATATTATTGTCTTTTTAGGAGTAACACATAATGGCTTATAACCAATCAAACGCTCTATTTGAGCCCGGTACAGATACTGATGCTAACTTCGGTAACTCAGTAGCCGGTCAAACTAACAGCTTTTTCCTACCCTCAGTATTTTCTAAGAAGGTTCTTAACTTCTTCCGAAAAGCTTCGGTAGCTGAAGCAATCACCAACACTGATTATAGTGGTGAGATTTCAGGCTACGGTGATTCTGTAAAGATCATCAAAGAGCCAGTAATCACTGTCTATGAGTACGAGCGTGGCGCTGATGTAACTAAAACAGCATTGACGGATCAAGAAACTACTTTGATTGTTGATGTAGCAAACGCGTTTAAGTTCATCGTTGATGATATTGAAACAGCAATGTCTCATGTCAACTTTAAAGAAGCTGCATCTTCATCTGCTGCTTATGCTCTACGTGACGCGTTCGACGCAGGCGTAATTGCTAAGATCATTGCAGGCGTTTCAGCTTCAAGTCCTAACCACATCCTTGGTAGCGACAGTGCTACTGACCTAGCCGCCGGAACTTTTGATGGTACTGGTAACTTGGACGTTGGTTTTGCTGCTGACGAGCACGATCCTTTAGATGTTATGGCACACATGGCCCGTCTACTTGACGAGCAGAACGTACCAGAAGAAGGACGTTGGTTCTTAGCTCCACCTAGCTTCTACGAGCAGCTTTCTCAGACTAGCTCTAAGCTCATGTCAGTGGACTTCAACTCAGGTCAGGGATCAATCCGCAACGGTTTGGTATCTTCTGGCAAGCTACGTGGCTTTGATATGTATAAGTCAAACAATATCGCTGCTCCTTCGAGTGCGGCAGGACAGATTGTTGCAGGACACATTAGTTCTACTGCAACTGCACAGACTATCACAAGCACTGAGGTCATCCGTGATCCAGACAGCTTCGGTGACATCTGTCGTGGCTTGCACGTATATGGTGCTAAGGTTTTACGACCTGCTGCGCTTGTTTCTGCGTTCTATGGTATTGACTAAAGTTAAGTAATTAGAGAGAGGGGTGTAAAAAGCCCCTCAATCTTTAAGAAGGAAGTGAGCATGGCAATATTAGGAAGCGACAAAAAGCCTATAATGATTAAAGGCAAAAGAAAAGGAAAGATACTAGGCGATACAGGAAGTTGGTACAAGCCAGAAAACAAAGCAAAGTTCGACGCTAACTGGGACGCGATCTTCAGCGAACCCAATACTAAAACAGAAACAAAGGCGCAATAAACTATGTCAACAACCTATCTTGATTTAACTAACGAACTTCTCAGAGAGCTAAATGAAGTGACGTTGACAAATGGTACGTTTTCAAACGCTGTTGGTGTTCAACAACACGTTAAAGACGCTATTAACCGTTCATACTTTGATATTATAAACGAAGAAACCAAGTGGCCTTTCTTAGCTGTTGCTGAGAGTGGTGATACAGATCCGATGTACGGTAATACCTACGTCGAGACAGTCATCGGCACACGGTTCTATGAATTAAAACCCGCAAGCTCAAGCATTACTACCGACTACGGTTCTATAGATTGGGAAAACTTCTATCTTACAACCGTAGGCGTGACGGACGAAGTAGCCCCCTACCAAGCCCGCAACTTAAGATTCATGACCACCGAAGCGTGGAAAGACTTTCGCAGAATCTCCGAGAACTTAGACGACGCAGACACGCAACAGTATGCAATTCCCTCTGCTGTTATCCGGAGCCCGGACTCGCGCAAGTTTGGACTCAGCCCTATACCCGACAAGGTTTATCGCATTTGGTTCTATGCGTGGAGCCTTCCGACAAAGCTGTCAAGCGCCACAGACGAAGTAGTCTTCCCGGAGATGTACTCGGCTGTGTTGCTAGCTAAGGCCCGATATTATATCTGGCAGTTTAAAGACAACCCGCAAGCAGCCGCTTTCGCCCTAGACGACTTTAAGAAAGGTCTACGGAGTATGCGTTCAAATCTTATTGAACCTGCACCCACCTACATTAAAGATGACAGAATGAGATTCGTATAATATGGCCGCATCGCAACCTTTTGGTGTCTCATGTAAAGGTGGTTTAAATACTAACCTCAACCAACTAGAGATGCTCGCACAGCCCGGCTTAGCTACGAAGTTAGTAAACTTTGAAGTTGATCCTGACGGGGGCTATAGGCGCATCAATGGCTACACAGCCTTTGGAGACACGCGGCCTAATGGTGCTAATGAAGTGCTAGGCATGTTTGTTTATGCAGACGGCTTAGTAGTGTGTTCAGACGACGGGATTTTCTTTAGCCAAGACGGCGAAGACACATGGCTCCAAATTAACAGAGCAAGCGTGGCTGGCGGCGGCGATGATCACACAGCCTTTACAGGCCGTAGCATGGATGCGCGAACCGCTCAAGAACAAACAACCTTCGCAATCTTTGAAGGCAACACAGATTACGGCAAGCTGATCATTACAGACGGCGTTAATAAGCCTTTTCTTTTCTACATGACAGGGACGGGCGGTTTAACAACCCGTACATTCTTTGCTGAGGAAATAACGGTCAGCGGCACTGTAGCTCCGACAGTCTGTGTTATTCACGATAGTCACTTAGTAGTTGCAGGGGCTCCATCGGCTAAAAATACAGTTTATTTTAGCGGCCTTCTTGACCCCGAGAGTTTTTCAAGCTCTGGGTCAGGCAGCATTTTATTACCCGATCAGATAGTGGGTTTAAGGAGCTTTAGAGACGATCTAATTATATTTTGCAGAAACAGTATTCATAAGCTTGTGAACATAAATGATGCTACGAACATTGCAATAGTCCCAGTTACGCAGAACGTAGGCTGCTTAAGCTCACACAGCATCCAAGAGATTGGCGGAGATTTAGTTTTCCTTAGTCCTGATGGCATACGCTCGGTGGCAGGAACATCACGGATTGGCGACGTTGAGCTAGGCTCCGTCAGCCGACAAATACAATCTATTATATCAGCTATTGCTAGGTCGATTAATTCTTTTACAATCACTAGTGCTGTTTTAAGAAGCAAATCTCAATACAGGCTGTTCTATAATACAGATGGTGGCTCAACAGCAGCCGCAAAAGGCATTATAGGCACCTTGACGGCCAACGGCTTTGAGTGGTCAGAAACAATAGGCATCCAAGCCACGGGCTTTACTTCGGGGTTTTCGTATACAGGTGTTGAAAAGCTTTATCACGGCGACAACCAAGGCTATGTTTATAACCACAATAGCGGCAACAGCTTTTATTTTGGCGGCACTGCTTTAGATATTACGGCGCGATATCAAACACCTCATTATGATTTTGGCGACGTCGGAACCCGAAAGACTATGCAGTACGTCAAACTCTCTTTTACCCCGGAGGGTTCAGTAAGCCCTACAATGCGAATACGCTACGACTACGAAGACACAAATATACCGCAGCCCGCAGAGTATGTGCTTGATAATGTACCAACGCCGGCTCTTTTTGGAAGCGCGCTTTTTGGCACCGCTGTATTGGGTGCGAGCACTGACCCGATGTTACGCCAAGCAATAGAAGGAAGCGGCTTTGTTTGTAATTTTCAAATTAAAAGCTCGGATCAAAAACCCCCGTATGCCATTAATGGTATATACATAAATTATGTCCCATCCGGTAGGAGATAACCCAAAATGGCAGGAACAAGCTACACACGACAAAGTACACTTACTGATGGCGATACGATTACTGCGCTGCTCTTTAACGCTGAATATAATCAACTAGTCACCGCGTTTTCGTATTCTGCTACAGGAACGACAGGACACCAACATGATGGGGGTGCTGGCGAGGGCGGAAACATTGAGATCATCGGCGACCAAGATTTTTTAAATAAGCTAGTGGTTGACGGGACTAATAATCGCTTTGGGGTTTTTGTAGAAGTAGGCGGAAGTGCCGTAGAACAAATTCGCATCCAAGATGGTGCTATTGTTCCTGTAACTACTAATGATATTGACTTGGGTACAGCCTCTTTAGAGTTTAAAGACGGCTTCTTTGACGGCACAATCCACGTAGATACCTTGGATGTAGATGCCAATGCAACTGTGGCAGGGACTTTGGGTGTCACAGGTGTCTTGACTGCAACATCTTTAGACATCTCTGGAGACGTTGACGTTGATGGAACTTTAGAAACTGATGCTCTATCTATTGCTAGTGTTGTTGTTACAAGTACTGCGGCAGAATTGAATCTTTTAGACGGAGTAACTTCTACAACTGCTGAACTCAATATCTTAGATGGTGTTACGTCTACTTTCACTGAACTGAATCTTCTAGACGGCGTAACCTCTACAACCGCAGAGCTAAACATCCTAGACGGTGTTACGGCTGATTCGGCTGAAATAAACCTTTTAGACGGTGTGACCTCTACAACCGCAGAGCTAAACATCCTTGATGGTGTTACGTCCACCGCGGCTGAAATAAATGCACTGGATGGTATAACTGCTGTAGTCGGCGAATTGAACGCTCTGGATTTAGGCGCAACAGCCGTTGGAACTGCGGTGGCTTCAAAGGCCGTAATACTAGACGCCAACAAAGACTATACCGGGATACGAAACTTAACCGCCACTGGCACCGTAGACGCGACAACCGTAGAGTTTGATAACCTGTCAGGCACAGGCGCTGTAAGTGTCACAAACATTCTTGACGAAGATGATCTTGTGTCTGATAGCGCTACAGCCCTAGCCACTCAGCAAAGTATTAAAGCCTATGTCGATGCACAGGTAGATACTACTGACACACTAGCTGAGATACTTGCTATTGGTAACACCTCTGGCGGCACAAACGTAGAGCTTACTACTACCGACAAGGTTCAGTTCAGAGATGCCGCGATATACATAAACTCTAGCGCCGACGGTCAGCTAGACATTGTTGCCGATACCGAGATTCAGATTGTTGCTACAACCGTTGATATTAACGGTGCTGTAGATGTTAGTGGGGAAATAATCGCGGCTTCTCTAGACATCTCAGGCGACATAGACGTAGATGGCACCACTAATCTGGACGTTGTGGATATAGATGGCGCTGTGGATATGGCTAGCACTGCACTGGTTACAGGGGTTTTGACCACTACAGCGGCTACTGTGTTTAATGGTGGTTTTGCTTCTAATGCCAACTCTAGCTTTAGTAGCTCACTTACTCATGCGGCCAATGCTGCATTGGCTACGTTTAATAACACCGCAACTGGAGAACCAGTAGCAATCTATTTAGGAGCTATTGCGGATAATGGTGGTGCTGGAAATAAAGGGGCTATTTATTTTGATGCAGGGGCAGACGGCTCCGTCGCTAATAACTCACTAAGTTTTAATGCAGACCATCAAAGCAACATAACGCCAGACATGACTATCACGCCTTCGGGGGTAAGCATAGCAGGCACTCTAGGCGTTACTGGAGTCCTAACAGGCGCTTCCTTAGACATCTCTGGAGACATTGACGTAGATGGCGTTACTAACTTGGATGTTGTGGATATAGATGGCGCGTTGACTCAAGACGGCGGGGCGGTCTTTAACGAGTCTGGTGCTGATGTAGACTTCCGTGTTGAGTCTAATACGAATACTCATGCGCTGTTTGTTCAAGGGTCAGATGGTAATATCGGTATAGGCACCGCCTCCCCTGCCGCATACGCGCACATTGTACCCACAGATGCAGAACTTAATGACCAATTCGTGGGTCTTAGGGTGTCTAGGTCAGTGAGCTTAAAAAGCGCTCAGTATGGAACTATTAACCAGTCTGGCGGAGCTTTAACTTTAACTTCTACTGTAACAACAGGTTCAGCCAGTGGGTCGGTGCGGCTTCTTTCAAGCGATGATGGTTCATCAACAAAAACCTTAGCTAACTTTGCTAACAATAATGATCTGTCTCTGTACGAAGATACAGGCACCACAGCCAAGTTTTTCTGGGATGCTAGTGCAGAATCTTTAGCGTTATCAGGCACTGGCGGTCTAGCAGTAACAGGAGACTACTCATCTACAACTTCAGGAACCTCAAACCTAAGACTAGGCGTAAACGCAGGTAACTCCATCATCGCGGGTGGTAATTATAATACTGTTGTGGGTGATGAGGCAGGTACGGCTATTACTAC
>Ga0075110_1000661_pt1 | contig 16223 bp, 13 predicted proteins | sample AntAceMetag02UK8_FD_69799 | JGI IMG/M metagenome (GOLD analysis project Ga0075110, IMG submission 69799) | Saline lake microbial communities from Ace Lake, Antarctica - Antarctic Ace Lake Metagenome 02UK8 | ecosystem: Environmental > Aquatic > Non-marine Saline and Alkaline > Saline | place... | reverse complement strand
CTGACTGATTGCAGTTGTTTTTTTGAGAACTGCAATTACCACCGGTTCAAAGTCGGCAGGAGTCGCCACTGTAAAGTGTTCAACTGACATGAGTGGAACTATAGCAACGTGCTACCATATACACAACATGGTTCAATTTAATGACACAGCCCTTAACACCCGCCTCAACGATTTGCGAGATAAAGAAGAGGAGCGAACGGTCGCTAACCTCGCACCGCAATATGGCTACGAGTACATTGACTTGCACGGCTACACCATCAACCCCGAAGCTATCGCCGCTATCGACGAGACTCTCGCCCGCGAGGCTGAACTAACCGGGTTTGAATTACTCCAGCGGACGCTGTCAGTTGCAATCAAAAATCCCACTAACATAAAAACCAAAGCTGCTTTAGAGACTATACAAAAAAACGGCTATACGCTTCGGGTATTTATGACTTCATCTGCGAGCCTTACCCACGCATGGGAGCGATACGCTGACCTAACCAACACCACAGTATCGAGAAAAGGTATTTTTGAAATTAGCGCCAGCGACATCCTTAAGCTGACTAAGCGCATTCAAAAAGAATCCGACATCGCACTAATTCTCAAAGAAATCAATACCGCCAACAGCAGCTACCGGATATCTGCCACGATGGAGTTGATTTTTGCGGGTGCCCTCGCCCTGCGCGCGTCTGACATCCACATCGAACCAGAGAACAACGCCATCCGACTGCGCTACCGGTTTGATGGGGTGCTGCACGACATCGTAGATCTCGATACATACATGTATGGTCGCATGATGTCGCGACTCAAACTACTCTCTGGCATGGTCCTCAACAGCCGCGCCGAAGCACAAGACGGGCGGTTTACTTTTGAAACCGGTGACAAAGAAGTCGAAGTGCGCTCGTCGGTGATTCCTGGTGCATATGGTGAATCAATCGTGATGCGTTTACTTGATCCAACCGTAGCAAGTTTTGCAATGGATAAACTCAACCTCAACCAACACATCAACGAGGTAGTCCGTCGAGAACTCAAAAAACCAAACGGACTTATCATCACCACTGGTCCAACTGGGTCAGGTAAGACCACTGCGTTGTACGCGTTTTTGCAAGAGGTTCACACCGAAGGTATCAAAATCATCACCATTGAAAATCCAGTCGAATACAAAGTCGAGGGTATTGTCCAAACCCAGGTCGACGGTGACTACACGTTTTCTTCAGGCTTAAGGGCACTGCTGCGTCAGGATCCAGACGTTATCCTGATTGGTGAGGTACGCGACGCTGAGGTAGCTGAAACCGCCATGCACGCCGCTCAAACTGGTCACCTCGTACTCACCACCATGCACACCAACAGCGCGGTGGCGGCGTTTGTCCGGATGATGGATCTGGGAGTCGATGCGCGGATGTTTGGTAGTGCAGTGAACCTAATCCTTGGTCAACGACTGATCAGACTTTTGTGTACCCACTGTAAAGTCGGACATCCCCCAACTGCTGAGGAACAACAAATCATTACCACCATATTACATGACCACCCACACCCAGATACCGTTCCTCCGCTAGGTTTGCTGTACACCGCTCCCGGGTGCGAGGTGTGTAGTAACACCGGGTTCAAGGGACGCGTTGGTATTTATGAAGCTATAGTTATGGATGACGCGGTAGAAGCCGTCGTACTACGCGATCCTCGTGAACACATGATCCTCGAAGCCGCCAAACCCCAAGGTATCCCGACTATGTTGCACGATGGTATTGAAAAAGTCCTTAACGGTGTCACTTCGATAGCAGAACTGGAACGAGTGATAGAACTACCCAGAACCCTTTCGAGTACCATTTCTAGCAAAACCAACCCTCCGGCTGCCGGTGCTCCAGACGACACGTTCCTCAACCACATTGTCTAACCTCAGATTCAAAAAGCCAAACACCCTGTGGTCAATACCACAGGGTGTTTTTCTGTGATACATTCGAGAGGTACCAAGTTTAGTTCTTTATGTAATTCCAGCCTATAACTCTCTAAACAAGACTTCCGCATTGAAAGTGAATGCCGCGCTAAGGAAGTTTGCAGCGATCCCGGTCCAGGCCGGGCGCCAGAAACCCCTCGCAACGCATCCAAGTTGTTTAGAGAGTTATCTTCTGGAATTACAAGTATCGGTGCCAGAGGCCAGTGCCTCAAAGCGGGAGAGCTATCGAATCCCCAATAGATTAGCACACATCAAAAATTTGTCAACACCTCAGGAAGGAGTCATAGTCTGATCAACCCACATTAGCCTGAATTAGCTTTATAGTGACACTGCATTTGATATTTTGGTATACTTACGACATGACTGCTACTGCCCCAAAAATCACCCGAGACGATGCGCAAAACCTCGACCGGACGTTGCGTCCCAAAACCTGGGACGAGTATATTGGTCAGGCCAAAATCAAGGAAAACCTGCGCATCTTACTGACAGCTGCCAAAGAGCGTGGACACGCGGCTGAGCACATTCTACTCTATGGCCCGCCAGGGCTGGGAAAGACGACGCTATCAAACCTAGTTGCCAGGACGCTGGGTACTAATATGAAAACCACCTCGGGTCCCGCCATCGAGAAAGTTGGTGACCTAGCGGCTATTCTCACCAACCTTGCACCAGGTGATGTGCTGTTTATCGACGAGATTCATCGTTTGAGTAAAAGTATTGAGGAAGTCCTCTACCCGGCGATGGAGTCAGGGGTGCTCGATATCATCATCGGCAAAGGCCCATCCGCCCGGACGGTGCAACTCGAACTCCCGCCGTTTACCATGGTGGCAGCGACCACGCGCATCTCACTACTCTCAGCCCCACTACGCTCGCGCTTTTCTGGCGGAACGTTTCGGCTTGAGTTCTACAGTGACGATGAGATTGGACAGATATTAGGTCGCTCGGCTGACTTGCTGGGGATGGACCCCACTAAAGAGGTAATCAATAAAATCGCCGGTCGGTGCCGTGCGACGCCACGCACCGCGAACTACCTACTCAAACGTTGTCGTGATCTCGCCCAGCTTGAGAACACCGGGCTCACCAACGACATTATTGATCAGACCTTTGCCCTACTTGAGATTGACTCGCTTGGTCTTGGTGCGCCTGACCGGGCGGTGCTTGATGTCATCATCAACAAGTTCAATGGTGGACCAGTAGGACTGAACACCATCGCCGCCGCTACTGGTGAGGAGGCATCCACCATCGAAGACGTCATTGAGCCGTACCTCATCCGTCATGGATTAATTGAACGCACTCCACGCGGACGAACCGCCAGCCCCGAAGCCTACAGTCATTTAGAAAATGTAAGTTAACCTAGCTATATATGTCAGGACATAATAAATGGTCAAAAATCAAACATAAAAAAGGCGCGACTGACCAACAGCGGAGCAAGCTGTTTTCCAAGCATTCCCGTCTGATTACGATGGAAGTAAAAAAAGCTAGTGGACGGTTTGACTCGGCTAACGTCGTCGCTGCAGTTGATCGGGCTAAAAAAGACTCAATGCCTAAAGACGCCATCGAACGAGCCCTGGCCAAAGGTTCAGGCGAGGGCGGGAGTGCGATGGAAGAAGTCCTCTACGAAGGCTATGGCCCAGGGGGGGTACCTCTACTGATTGAAGCGGTCACTGACAACAACAACCGCACCGCACCAGAAATTCGGCACGTGTTTTCTAAAGCAGGGCTTGAACTAGGTACCCCTGGCTCAGCCACTTGGGCGTTTACCAAATCAGTCGACGGCTACACCCCAAATACTCCCGTTGAACTCGACGACGAGGCCGGCGAAAAACTAGCTGAGTTTATCGAGAAACTAGAAGAACAAGACGACGTCACTAATGTCTACACCGGCGCTGATAGTGCTAACTAGTTATGCGTGTGCTTGGTGTTGATCCTGGATATGACCGCGTTGGGTTGGCGGTGATGGAGTACCAAAACGGCTTGGAGAAGGTGTTGTTTTCTACTTGTGTCCTGACTAATAAAACCGATGATTTACCTACCCGTTTACAAGTAGTTGGAAATGCTATCACGCAGACTATCGCTGATCACGCGGTAGACACCCTGGGAATCGAAACGCTGTTTTTTAACAAAAATGTTAAAACCGCAATGGGAGTCGCTCAAGCTCGGGGCATTATTATCTACACCGCAATGCAGGCTGGGTGTGTCATATACGAGTTTAGCCCTCAGGCAATCAAAATCGCCACTACTGGCTACGGTAACAGTGATAAAGCCGCAATAACAGCAATGGTTAAACAACTCATTCCTGATGTACCACGTGATGCCCTTGACGATGAGTACGATGCGATAGCGGTTGGTATTACTTGCCTTGCACATCACGGCCGGACACAGTAGAATCTTTCGCACTTGTGCACCAAACCACTTGCTGTCTATGCACGAATTTAATACAAATTATACATAAAAACCCTGTATGGCTGATGAACCAAAAAACGAAGAAGAGTTAGAAGACACAAACGACGAAGATGCGTCGTTAGGTGATGATGTACTAGATGAAGTCGCTGGAGAAGAGAAAGATGACGCTGACGACGACACCGCGGGATTTGGCCACATTGAAGAAAAAGATGTTAAGGAACCATCTGAGGAGGATGAAGAGGAGGATGATACGGCGCTTGAGGATGATGCGGAAGACGTAGACTACGATTCATTTGATGATGTAGACGAGATGTAAACATAAAACCCGCTGCTCATCAGCGGGTTTTATTTCACTCGTCAAATTGTAGGTCTTAATTTATTCTTTGGTCAGGACGCACAACTGCTTTTTGCCTCGGCGTAACAAAGCCAGTCCATTGGAAAAATGCTCCTCACGCAACACTTGATCGATGTCACTACACTTTGCTTCTTGTAAGGTAATGGCGTTACTTTCTATAAATGTCCGACCTTCACGTTTACTCGTAGCCAAACCAGCAGCAATCAGCACGTCAACTAAACTCAATCCAACTTGTACAGCGAGGGTTGGTGCTGTAGCCAACAAAATCGCCCGGGCGTCAGCCGAGATATTAGCAACCGTACCGTCCCCAAACAATAATTCTGACACTTCTTTGGCTGACTCAGCGGCGGATTCACCGTGCACTAGGCGCGTCACCTCTGACGCTAGTTTCTTTTGAGCGATGCGAGCGCCTGGATTCATTTCAAAATCTTTTTCAATCGACGCAATATCTGTCAGGGTCACAAAGGTAAATAGCTTAAGGTAATCGATTACACTTTCATCACTAGCGTTCAACCAAAACTGATAGAACTCGTAGGGTGAGGTTTTTGTTGGATCAATCCAAACGGCGTTTCCTTCGCTTTTGCCGAACTTTTTACCGGTTGCTTTATCGATTACTAGCGGTACGGTCAATGCATATACCGATGCCTGTTCTTTGCGTCGAACCAGATCGACTCCTGAGATGATATTTCCCCACTGGTCAGAACCACCAACCTGCACATCACAACCGTGGGTGCGGTACAACTCTAGGTAGTCATAGCCCTGCACCAACGGATACGCAAACTCGGTGTACGACAAACCAACATCACTAGCAAGTCGGTTGGCAATGGCATCTTTTTTAATCAACTCATTTACGGTGAAATGTTTACCAATGTCACGCAAGAAATCAATAAATTTAATTTCCTTAAACCAGTCGTAGTTGTCAACAAAAGTAATATCATCAGTGGTAATAAATTGCTTGGCTTGAGCTTGGATCCCAGCGAAATTAGCTTCGATTGTTTTCTCTGGTAGTAGCGTCCGCTCGGCGTCTGGTTTTGGGTCACCAATCCGGCCGGTTGCTCCTCCAACCAAAAATACAATTTTGTGGCCTGCGTTAGCCAGGTGACGAAGCAAAAACCAAATCACAATATTACCAGCGTGGGCCGAGTCAGCTGACGGATCAATCCCATGATATATGGTACGTTTTGGTCCATCTAGGATTTCTTCGATGCTGGCTGATGTCTGATAAATAAATCCGCGCTCAGTGAGCTCTTGATGCAATTTCATAATGAAATAATGCTAGCACACAATCGTATAAAGGTGTCTAGACAACCCATGCTAATATTGCTTATATAGTCTAGTTACATGAAAAAAACCAAACTGTGGATTATCAAGAACTGGAAAGAGCTTATCATTGATGGATTGATTCTGTTTCTTGCTGGTTTTATTATTGTGTCCGCCGGAATCCTGATTTGGATTTCTAGTTTACAAATTCCCGATTTATCAGCGTTTGATGAACGACGAGTGTTACAGTCAACAAAAATATTTGATCGCACTGGCGAAGTCCTGTTGTATGACCTCCACCAAGACGTCAAACGGACTATTGTGCCACTAGAGGACATGTCGCGTCACATCAAAAACGCTACTGTCGCCATCGAAGATGACCAGTTTTACAATCACTTTGGTATCAACCTCCGCGCAATTATCCGCGCTGCGGTGAGTAACATGCAAGATGGTGACCTGCTTGGCGGGCAAGGTGGATCAACTATCACTCAACAAGTCATCAAAAACTCTGTCCTCGAGCGGGATAAAAAACTCAGTCGTAAAGTTAAAGAAGCAATTTTATCCATCAAGCTTGAACGAGAACTAACCAAAGACGAAATCCTCGAAGTGTACCTCAACGAGTCACCTTACGGGGGAACTATTTACGGAGTGGAAGAAGCATCTCAGAGTTTTTTTGGCAAAAAAGCTAGTAATCTCTCACTACCTGAGGCTGCCTACCTGGCTGCCCTCCCGCAGGCTCCGACCTATCTATCACCGTTTGGTACCAACCGAGCTGCCCTTGATAGACGACAACAACTCGTACTCGATCGCATGCGTATCAACGGATTTATCACTGTCGAAGAACACGAGGCAGCCAAACAAGTTGAGGTAACGTTTAGTACTAGTGCTATTACTGGTATCAAAGCTCCCCACTTTGTCATGACTATTATCGAGGAACTCACCGAGCAGTTTGGAGAAGAGGCAATGGCTGAACAGGGTTTACGGGTTATTACCACTCTTGATTATGAGCTCCAAGCCGCCGCCGAGGCTATCGTCGCTGAAAAAGCCGCTGTGAACACCGAACGATTTAACGCTTCTAACGCCGGACTAGTCGCCACTGATCCTAAAACTGGAGATGTACTCGTGATGGTTGGTTCGCGTAATTATTTTGATGAAGAAATCGACGGACAGTTCAATGTTTCAATTGCCAGTCGCCAGCCGGGATCATCCATTAAACCATTTGTCTATGCCAATGCCTGGCGTAAAGGCTACCTACCAGACACTATTTTGTTTGATGTACCAACTCAGTTTTCACCCGCGTGTGAGCCTTGGGATACAACATCTGTTTCACCTTGCTACTCACCACGCAACTACAACAACCAATTTGTCGGGCCAATTAGCATGCGTAATGCCCTCGCCCAGTCACTCAACATCCCAGCTGTCAAAACCCTCTACTTAGCTGGGTTAAACAACTCTCTCAAACTAATGACTGATATGGGACTCACTACCCTTAATGAACCTGATCGGTATGGATTAACGTTGGTACTTGGAGGTGGAGAGGTACGACTTAAAGATATGACCCACGCCTACGGAATTTTTGCCAATGACGGTATTCGCGCAGTACCACGAAGCATCCTACGAATAGAAGATACTAATGGTAATATCCTCGAGGAACGGGAAGTAGTTGAACAACGAGTACTCGAGGCCAACATCGCTCACATGGTCAGTGATGTATTGTCAGATAACGTCGCTCGAACTCCACTCTGGGGATCATACTCATTAGTTAATTTTGGTAACCGAGATGTTGCTTTGAAATCTGGTAGTACCAACAACCTTCGAGATGCCTGGGTTATGGGTTATGCCCCCAACATCGCTGTTGGTACCTGGGTCGGAAATAATGACAACGCGGCTATGGGTGGCGGATTATCTGGTCTGATTACCACCCCAATTTGGCGGGCCTTTATGGATGTAGCTTTGGAAAAACTTCCCGTTGAAACCTTTACCCAGCCACAAATAAATACGGCTGGAGTAAAACCAATCATACGCGGACAGTACATCAACACTGAATTACTTACTCAAGCCCTCGCTCAAACTGAGGATGGTACACCAATTGATATTAGTCAAATCTACAGCAACATTCACTCTATCCTGCATTTTGTTGATCGCAGTAATCCAACTGGTCCATCTCCTAGTAATCCAGCTAGTGACGGTGCCTATCAAAACTGGGAATATGGTGTTCAAAACTGGAACAAACAAACCTTTGGAGCTTTAATGGAAGTCACTACCCCAACCGAGACAACTACCGATGAAGGTGTAGATGAAAATGAAGAAGAGACCACTAGCGAATAGATTTCGGCGAATTCTTTATTCCCATTTCAGCCTCCAAACGGCCAAGTATGGCCGTTTTATGGTGTTCTAACTCTGATTTTAAAATACTCGGTAGTTTGAGAGAGATAGTTTTACTCCCGACACTATAGAAAATTTGATCAGAATTAACCGTCAGTGGTGTTATCTCACAGATTATCTCTGCCACTCTCTTTTCCACTGAAGCCTGTGGTGGAACCAACAACCTTCGATACCGTTCAAAGAGTGTTCCTACATGTTTCATCTGCATATATGTATCTACTACTTATTCATTGGCATCACTAAATACCGCTGATTAGTATCATTGATGCCATGTAGAATCATCGGTCGTCCTATCCCAGCAAAACTCAGTTTCAGAGAATCAGCTGGTATATGTGACAACGGATCCATAATGAATTGTTGGTTAAAATTGAGCGATAATTCCTCCCCTTCTACAGTTGCCTTGATAGTATCGGTTGTATGTCCCACTTCGTTGTTTTGAGAAGAAACAGTTAAATCATTAGCACTGATAAGTAATGTCACTTGTCTAAATTTATTTAAAAATACGTTAGTTTTTTTAAATGATTGTTGTAAATCGCTTTTAAGTAATGTGACATAGGTTACAAATTCTTTGGGAATGATTTGCTCGTAATCTGGGAACGACCCAGATACTAACCGAGTTGAAACATATACCCCACCTGGAAATCGCAAGGCACACTGATTATCATCCATTCCAAACTGAGGATTTTCACCCACAGCTTCACATATCCGTGCCAACTCCAACGCATTTTTTTGTGGAATCATTAATGACTCCTTAAGAGTTAACCCTTTTTGAGCTACGGTTTTCTCCATCAGTCTAAATGAGTCGGTAGCTACAAACGTCAACGAGTGTTCTTTTTTTTGTTGAATAAATACACTTCCTAGTTCTGGCTTGATAGACGTTTGAGAGGCCGCAAATGCCACGCTCTTGATTCCAAAGGCAAATTGCACACCTTGGAGCGTATCACCTAAATCAGTCAACTGGTGGACCACAGGGAACTCATCAGGAGAAAACAGTTTAATTGAAGTACTTGAGGTTTTACTCTCAATTTGTAATACCTGTTCTTCCATCCGGAGGGTGATTTTTTCTTGGTTAATAAACTGAATACTCTGTAAGAAAATCTGGGTCGGTACCGCCACTACTCCAGTTTCAATCACCTCACCAGTCAAAGGGATTTCAAGATTGATTTCAAGGTTAGTAGCCTGCAGTGTTATCTGGCTAGCTTTAACTTCAATCCGAACGCACTGCAACACAGGTAAGGTGACGTGCTTGGTACTAATGCGACCAACTAGTTCTAATGCTTTTTGTAATTCACTGTGGAGAAGAGTTATTTCCATATTTCTATTTTAACTTATTTTACTCTTTATTATTAGTACTGGGGAGATGTGCAAAACTACTATCTACTGTTGTAATACAACTTACTTTTAGCCTCTGTTTTTGCGTGGAGCTGGGGAGGAGTGTGATATATCTGAGGATTACCTGGGTACAACTTATGTTGGTATTTATAACCTGTTGGTAACTAGTGATTATTTAAACGTTAATCCCCACTATATAGCGGTTTTTTATAAGTAATCCTCAGGCTACTCAGGGTGCTATACAGAGTTATTCACATTGACAGTTTATGATAACAACTAAACGCTCGAATTGAGCGGTTAGTTGTTATTTGAGTAGTAGTCGGACTTGAGTAATTTCTTCTTCTAGTTCGGTGTCACTTTTGAGTTCGTTTTTGATTTTCTCACAAGAGTGGATGACGGTGGTGTGGTCGCGACCACCAAGTTTTTTGCCAATTGCCGGGTAGGAAATCTGGAAATCTTCGCGCAGGATGTACATGATAATCTGCCTGGGTTTTACTACTTCTTTACGGCGGGTTTTTTCGTAGATACTGTTGTGGTCAATGTCGTAGTAGCGGGCGACTTTTTCTACTACGTCTGTGATGGCGAGGGTTTTGCGCGGACGAGAACTATTTTTGATAATAGTTCGGACCTCCTCAATTGATAGCACTCGCCCCAAGAGTTGTGACTGGCACATGATGCTGTTGAGTGCACCTTCAAGCTCGCGCACGTTTCCCTCGATAGTTGCCGCCAGGTGGTCAACCACATCATCAGCCAGTGTGATGCTATTCTGGGCTGATTTTGCCCGCAAAATAGCGGCGCGTGATTCGAGGTCAGGGGCTGGGAGGTCGACAATCATGCCTTGAGCAAATCTTGATTGCAGTCGTTCTTCCATACCGTTGAGCAGAGCAGGATGTATGTCACTAGAGAAAACAATCTGTTTGTTGTTGTCGTGGAGGGCATTAAAGAGGTGAAACAACTCTTCTTGGGTTTTTTCTTTGGTCGCAAGGAACTGAATGTCATCCATGATCAAGACATCGTACTGACGATAGCGATCTTTAAAACTATTTGCACTTCCACTTTGTAGGGAATTAAAATAATCCACTGCAAACCGTTCACTCGTGACATAAAACACCTTTTTACCGGTTTTTTTGATTTGATTTCCAACCGCTTGAATCAAGTGAGTTTTACCGTGTCCAGTTTTACCGTAGATAAATAGTGGGTTGTAGGTGATACCAGGTTTAGCACTGACGGTTTTGGCGGCGGCGTGTGCTAGGGCGTTGTACGGACCAACCACAAACGTATCAAACGAGTATTTAGGGTTAAGGTTATCGCTTTTGTTGATGTAATACTCCTCTAGTGGTAACGCCGCATTTACCGTTTGGTTTTTGTTTGATTCTTGTTTACGTTCGTTGCGCTGCGCTACTATGTACTCGACACTTCGGACGTGGGGAGTGATTTCTCGGAGCGTTTTGAGGATCATACTTTGGAATTTGTCCTGCAACCAGTCTTTGACAAACACACTGGGTACGCCGATAGTCGCTAGTCCGTCTTCGAGGGTCACGATGTGGGTGTCCCGGAACCAAGTTTTAAAGTTGGCGGTCGTAATAGCTAATTCAATTTTAACCAGTGCATCGTCCCATAGCTGTTTGACGTCAATTTGTTCAGTTTTGACAATGCTGTTTGTTTGGTGCGACTGAGTGAGAAAATTCATAGAATTGGATGGTAGTTTGCATTATACTCTCTATCAGAACTCTGTAAATATTTTTTATTTTGTATAAACTTATCAAAGTGGATGCAGCTTTTAGATTAGCAACTGGGGATAACCTGTGGAGAAGATATTTTTCAGACACTTCCCTTGCAATCTAAGTATATTTAGGTATAGTTACGCCCACTAAGTCACATATATGCCAAAACGAACCTATCAACCAAAGAAAAAGAAGCGCGCAACAACTCACGGTTTCCTCGCTCGATCAGCCACTCCCAGTGGACGTAAAATCATCCAAGCGAGACGACGCAAAGGTCGAGCTCAGCTTACTGTCAAAAAAGCGCGCTAACGCTTTTTTGTTTGGTATAGTTTTTGTATGTTAGCGAAATCGCACCGTCTCACGACTAAACAGTTCGATCAGTATTTTAAAACTGGTAAGCGCTGGCATTTCACTCATTGCACTATCGTGCATACTCCCCTGCCCACGCTACACGGTTCAGTAGTGGTTGGTAAAAAAGTCTCTAAGAAAGCCGTCACCCGCAACACCATCAGACGCCGCGTATACGCGCAGCTACGGTCAGTCTGTCTTGATCAAGGTCAGACTGGGGTGTTTATTATCATCATCAAACCAGCCTACACCGAGTTAACTCGCCAGGCGGCGTTACTTGATATCAAACGACACATTGCGGACGTCATCAAAAAAACGTAAACTAACCGACATCTATGTTTAGTTTTATTTGGCACACATTTTTCTTTGACCCAGTTTATAACTCATTAGTATTTTTCATCGACGTGATCCCCGGGGGTGACGTGGGACTCGCTATCATTGCAACGGTATTTTTGGTTAAAACCATTTTGCTACCGGTGTCGATCAAAGCGGCCAAGACGCAGCGCATCATGAAAGAAATCGAGCCCCAGCTCAAGGAACTCAAAGAAACCTATAAAGACGACCGCGAAGCTCAAGCCAAAGAGATGATGCAGATTTATAAAACAGCCGGAATGAATCCGTTTGCGAGTATTTTTCTTATATTGCTACAAATCCCGTTGTTGATTGCTATGTATTTTGGGGTGATTGGACTATATCCCCCAGTGGTAGATGGTGAGCCAGCCGAGGTCACGTTTTTGTCGATGTTTACCGGTGAAGCCTCTAAAGAAATTGTGATTAACCCAGATGATTTATACTCCTTTGTCCCCGTCCCAACTGAAAGTAATCGTTTTTTCTTAAATCAGTTTGATATCACCGACAAGAGTGTGTTCCTCGCGATTGTAGTTGCGTTTACTCAGTTCCTAGTGGTCATGCTCACCATGCCTAAACTGCCACCGCGCAAGGCAGGCGTCAAACCAGATATGAAAGACGATTTTATGCGCAACATGCAAGTCCAAATGAAATACGTCATGCCAGTCATCATCGGAGTAGTAGCCTACTCCATCTCAGTAGCCATCGCCCTCTACTTCCTAGTCAGCAACGTTACTGCACTGCTGCAAGAGATATTCATTAGGAAGCACCGGTAGCGGTAACCGCTACAAAGCGAGGTACTAATCGCGACAGCATGTTTAAATTAGAAATGTTTTATCTCACGGTTAGCAAGCTTACGGTAAAATTGTCAACCAGAAGGACAAATTCCACAGCTGTAACTATAGCTTTTAGTTACACGTACCAAATTCTGAGCAGGATGGGTCGTCGGCAAAGTCAGTCCTGGCGCTAGTATTTGGAACAGTATTAACATTAGTACTTGTTACGCAAAGTACTTCAAGAATTTCACTCTGATTTAATTGTGTAGTTGCTGCCCCGCCACCTGCTTCACAGCGAGAGATTGCAGGACGACAGTCCGTCATACCGCTGTCACTTACGCAATCTAGAATGATTGGTCCGTCTTCTAAATTAACTTTAGGAATAATGCACTGGGCTGTTTCCGAAAGGAAACTAGTGCTGACGTTTTGTCCCCCTCTGTTGTCACACCAGTCTTGGCAAGAGACCTCTAGTCTCCAAAAGCTACAGGATACAACAGAACATCCAGCAGCACCGCAAAAATTTGTTTCTTGTAATACAGAATTAACTAAGATTTCTTGAGAAAATTCTTCACCATATATACAACTACCAGATGATATAGCATTTGCATTTACTACTCTACCGTTTAGTCCGTCACACCAAACTCTACATCCAACGCTATTTAATAACCAATCAGCCGGGGCTGCTATTACACCTAATAATCCAAATGCGTCTGGGCTGTCAAAATAGGCACAGCTTTGGGTTTGGCAGCTGTCGACACCTTCTCCGTTGCAATAGTCCAAAATATTTAATGCGTCGTTACTAAGTAGTTCTCCTGGTGCTGGTGGAACCGGCTCCGGTAGGGGGATTTGGTTTTGTTCTAGGTTGAAGTTGGTTAGGTCTGGGTTGATGACGGTGAGAATCAGGACGGCACCGAGGATGAGGACTAATCCAAATATAGCTCCTTGGATGTCTTTTTTGGCTTCAGATTTCTGGGTGACAATGTCAGAGAACATGTATTTGACGCCAGCAATCACGATTTTGACCACGGCCAATAGTGCCGCGATACTGATGAACATCGCGTAGATAGCGTTGATGTAGCCGTCAAAATCTCCAGTTGGACTACCAATACCAGGAATCCCCACCAGAAAGTTCTGGGCCATGACGCTGGTTGGTAGTAGGGTGATACCCAGTAGGATAGATGTGAGGAAAAATTTCATAGTAATTACAGGTTAGCGATATTCGTATAGCCAGAGGGTGTCGTCGACTTTGTTTTGGAAATAGAAATGGTTATCGGTGCTATCAAGCTGATGATTGATCAGGTCAATCTGTCTCCCGGTGGCAGTCTCTGGGAATACTAGCAGTCGCGCAGACTGACTGACGGTGTTGTATTCCCAGAGTGAATCATTGAGGATGACGTCACCGCGATACCAGGGGTCAGGCATCAGGTGTGGGAGTGCTTCGAGCGTTGCGCCGCACAGAGCAACGGTACTGTTGGTGTTGGTAAAGCGGCATTTCTCAGGGATGAGGGTAATCGGGGTGGCTACCGACACCAGAGCGTCATTACCAACACTGTAACTAGTGTAAGCCTCACCATCAAACGAACCGTAAATTATCGCTGATGCTGACCCGACCGCAGACAGTCCGTAGCCGCTGGCGTTCAGGCGTGAGACTACCCCGTTGGTGTAGCTGTAGACGTACCCCTCAAGGCGGCTGGTTGCCTTAGGATACACGACATGTGGTCCTGCAGCCGTGTGGTGCCATGAAATGGTCGCCTCGCGGAACGGAACGGTAAACAACGTGGTGACGCTGCCGGTTGCTGGTTCATACAGTTTAGCTACTAGGGTATCCCCCGCCGTCACCGCATATACAAACTGGTTTTCGAGTGTAGCAGCAAATGAGACGATGGATTCATCGAGGGGAATGTTGCTCATCCGGTCGCTGCTAGTGCTGAGGGTACCGATGACAAAACTCGCTCGGACGCCAGTGTCTGACTGAATCAGAACGTGTTGGCCGTTAGGGGTTAGTACGGCTTTGGTCGCAAGAGGAATCGTGGTGGCTGAGACACGCCTCTCTTCTCGAGTATCGAGGTCAAGTGAGAATATATGTCCAGTGCCGGCCTCGACGTGGTACACCACCACTGGGGACGTTGTCGACGTTGGGAGTATCTCGGCAAACCCAACCACTGGTTTGGTGGTCAGCTGGCGTAGACGTTCACTGGGACCGCCAGTCACTGGGTCTGGTTCGGTCTCCTCGATTACTGGCAATAGTACCGTCGGGTCGGTTGTATCACCAAACCTAAAATCATTAAACGAAACCGTCTCACTAGTGGTGCCGGTGAATAGAATATACGCCCAGACACCGATCAACAGTAGTACTACAGCCACGCCACTCACTATCAGTATGGTGCGTTTCATACCTAAAAATTAATCATTACTCGGTCTTCGACCCCTTGTAATACTTCTTGTAGCGACCGTACGTGGAAATTGAGCAGCGTCCGACCACTCGCCCCTCCCCGACTGAGGGTGATCTCATAGGGGTTGCTGCTGCCGTTGTTGGTTACCACACCGTTGATCTCCCACTCCGCGACGTCTGGCTGGTTGTATACACGAGTATCAAGGAAATACGGCTCGGCCTGCAACGTCAGGACGTTACCGATCAAAGCAGCTGAAGAGTTGATCGACAGTCGACTCAACCCATAGAGGGCGTGTTTCTCGTAGTAGACGAGCTCGGGCAAGACACTCGGCATAGCGAGGGCGCGACTGGCAATCATCTCGCCTTGCAGGTTGATGACACTTACTACTAGGGTTGGCATTGAACCACGTGGAGTCGCGAACGACACTTTGTTTCCACCGCGGATAGTACCGCCGTCAATTTGGTTTTGGTTTACCCGCCAGGAATACACGAGCTGGGTCTGATCCAGGAACCTAGTCCCATCGTGCAGTAGTGCCGTGGCGTTGACCTGGCTGGTGTAGCTCGGCAAGGCGCGGCCGATGTACCAATCTGGTACCCGAGTTTGCGGCTCAACGATGATATCAAGGAAGATGGGGTTGATGGTGATACTGACTTCCGCGGTACGCTCCTCTACTGTGCGCAGCCCCGCTACCAGACGGTTGCTGGTTCCAGCGGCACCGGCGGTGAGCTCGATTGAGCGTTTGTTTAGTCCGTCAGGGATGTCGACGTCGTTATACCTCCAGGTGATCTGTGACCCAAACACCGTGCCGCTGTAGTCCTGTAGGGTGGCGGTAAACGACTCACCTGGGCCAGGGAACCGCGGGTCAAGGGTGATACTCGGTTGTTGCCCGCCAGAGGTAAGGCTGTCAAAATTACCCAGCTGCGCTGCACTAACAACCGGCAAGGTAACCAAGATAAATAAAAAGCAGTA
>Ga0075110_1000653_pt1 | contig 16315 bp, 18 predicted proteins | sample AntAceMetag02UK8_FD_69799 | JGI IMG/M metagenome (GOLD analysis project Ga0075110, IMG submission 69799) | Saline lake microbial communities from Ace Lake, Antarctica - Antarctic Ace Lake Metagenome 02UK8 | ecosystem: Environmental > Aquatic > Non-marine Saline and Alkaline > Saline | place... | reverse complement strand
CTCTTTGGTCGCCACCACCGGGTATGGGGCCTCGAACTCGTGGGTAGCCTTCACCGGCTCTGCTGCCTTGAGGGCTTTGGCGCAAGCATCGCGGGACGCTTCGCACTTGGCGGTGGCGTTGGTTCCCTCCTCAATGCGTTCGGCAAAGGTGTCCTGGAACTTGGCCACTCGGCGCTCAAACGCGCCATAAGCCGCCTCTAGCTCCGCCAGCGATGGCTTGCGGGCGGCGCAATAGTAGTGCCCCTGGTGGGCCTCGCCGGCAATGACGGTGCCGTTTTCGAGGACTTCAATGCGCGTGGTTTTTTTCTTGGCACCCAACGGCAGAAGGACGACGTATGAGGCTCTGTTCATGTTGCAAACTCCCCTTGAGTTAATCCAGGCCGCAGTGTACCGCTAATTGTTTGGCAAAGTCAACCGTTTGCAGGGGTTGACAACCTTGGGGCTTCACGTGATACCATGGCCGGGATGGAAAACGATGGGATCAATCGCTTGCCTCGCGGGGGCATGGCCGGGATGGAAACAACAGGATAAGGAGATTAGAAATGCAGAACGTGGCTAAGTGGTTTGAGCGTGGTGCGATCATCACCCTCGGCGTGGGCTTGTTTTTGCTTTATGCCCCGGTGGCTTATTCGCAGCCGACCCCCACCTTTACCCTGGAAGATGTCCAGTCGGGCACGGGCAGCTTGAGCGCGCACTACGAGGGCCAAGCGCCGAGCGGGGCCTTTGCTGAGATTTGGACGGGCGACGGGGACGGCTTTTGGATGCTGTTTCTGCGGCGCGACGACGATCCGGGCAAGCGTCAGGTCATCGACGGCGGCACCGGATGGGACCGCACTGAAACCGGCTTTGATGCGGTGAGCAATGACGGCGGCCTTCAGCGCTTTACCGTTCGCGATGACGGCACCTGGACCTGGGACGACATTCGCCCTGACGGCACCACGGCCTCAACCCTAGACGGCACCAATTGGCGCATCCTGAGCGACGCTCCGCAAGTCCAGCGATATACGGACCAGGGCGTTACGCCGGTCAGTGCGCATATTGCGCCGGACAAGATCGTCGGGCATTGCACCCCAACGGACGACGAAATGTACCTATACATGAATGCGCGCGGCTACAATCAAGTGGCCTGGGGCATGGAAGCCTCGGGGATGCGCCTGATTATGTTCGTGGCGGAGGATGGACGCTTTGCGGCGGTCTTGGTATCCACGGCAACGTGCATCGTGTCCTCGGGCGTGAACTACAAGACCGGCGGAACCCGGGGCGATTGACACCCTAGGTATCGCGTGATACCATAATCGAAATAGCCTAAAAGCGGGAACGGGGACATTCCACAAGACTACCAAGGCCCTAACCCTCTTTGCCAACCATTCAATCGAGGAGAAAAGTATGACTGACATTCAGGAAGCGCCGGTTGTGGATCGTTTCGCGAAGCCGCCTAAAGCGGCCAAGGCAACGAAGCCGACTAAGGCAACGAAGCCAACGGCGGCCAACAAAGAGGCGGATAAAGCGGCCAACAAAGAGGCGGATAAAGCGGCCAGGAAAGCGGCCAAGGCCGAGCAGGAAGCCGCCGCCAAAGGTGCAGCGAGCACCCTATATCGCGACGCCGCGCCTATCGCCAAAGAGATCAACGTGCGGCTGGCGAAGGCGGAAAAGTCCGCGAGCGACGCCAGCGACCAACGGCTCACCGCCGCGCTCAAGCTCAAGGAAGCTCAAGACCTGTTCGAGACGCGCAAGGTTAAGGGCGTCAAGTTCCAGGATTGGGTTACGATGGAAGTCACGGCGCTGTCTTATGAGAGCGTCCGAAAGCTCATTACGGTGGCCAAGTCCGACAACCCCGCCGAGGCTCTTGAAGACATGCGCGTGAAGAATGCCAAGGCGAACGTCAAATCCCGGGCAAAGAAATCCGCCGCGCCGACGACCGCCGGGGGCACTACTATTGCGCCGCCCGCTACCAAGACCGTCACACCCAGCCAAGCCGTCGAGGCTGCGCTGCCGAAGATTACGGACACTGGCCGGCTCGAAATCGCCCGCTCGGAAGCAGCCAACCAGGGCTTTGCTTTGGTTCCCGACGCCGACGCCAAAGCCTACCGTGCGGCGATCAACAAACCGCTGGAGGCTGCGGAGGCGGCATTCCTTCGGCTCGACCATACAGCCCGCGCGTCTTTCCTCAAGTGGGCCGCCGAGAAAGCTGGTATGACTTTGGTTGCGCCGTCCTTTGCCGCTACCACCGAGGAAGACGACCTAGAAATCCCAGAGGCCCTGCGCATTCGGTAGAGGCTGCCCGCCACCAATCAACCGGAGAACACAAGCCATGGACCACTACCGCCCTGACAAAAAGTGAACCAAGACGACACAGACATTATCGCCAGCCGCGCCCGGGAGCCCTTGTTCTACCGGGCACCGGCACCGCCGAACATGACGCCGAAGCTATATCAGCACGCCGGCGTTGAGTATCGGATCGCCCGGCAGCACGCGCTGTTCGGTGATGCGCCGGGGCTGGGCAAAACTGCTGAGTGCATCCTGACCGACAACGCCATGGGCTTCAAGGGCGGGAGGCGGCTGTGTATCGTGCCGGCCTCGCTGCGCCTGAACTGGGAACGCGAGATTTGGATGTGGTCTACCAAGGAGAACGTGACCACCTACCCCGTGCTAAAGGCCAGCGACGGTATCAACGACAAGGCCGACTTCGTGATAATCTCGTATGATCTGCTGCGCAACAAGAGTATCCACGAGGCGATCATGGATTTGCGCTGGGACCATCTGATTATGGACGAGGCCCACGCCCTCAAAGACCCCCACGGCAACGTCCGAACCAAGGCTATCCTGGGGTGGAACAACAGGGGCACCGACGTACCGGGGATCACGGATGTATGTGGCCACTACACCATGGCCAGCGGGACGATCCTGCCAAACCAGCCGAGCGAGAGCTACAACGCGATCCGCCTGCTGAATTGGGAAGCCATAAACCGCGTCAGTTTGGCCGGCTTCATGGAGCAGTACTACGGCATGGGCTGGGGCCTCGCGACCGGGCCGCACACGGTCAACCGCGACGGCGTGGAAATGACCAAGTACGGGCGGCACCGGGCGATGGTGCGCAACCAGCCGAAGAACCTGGACGACCTCCAGCACCGCCTGCGGAAGCACGTCATGGTGCGCCGGCTCAAGGAGCATGTGCTGACTGAGCTTCCGCCTAAGCAGTGGCACCCGTTTCCCCTCTCCCTGACCTCGGCCATGAGGGCGGCTCTAAAGCACCCGGGCTGGGTGGCGGCGGAGAAGCTATACGCCCTGGACCAAATGGCTTTCGACGGCGGCGTCCCCATCGACGGTGCGGTATCGGCGGCCCGGCGCGAGCTAGGCGAAGCCAAGGCCCCAGCCGTGGCCGACTATTGCGAAGAATTGTTGCAGGAGGTGCCCAAGATCATGGTTGGGGCGTGGCACCATAGCGTCCTAGATTATCTGCGCGAGCGCTTCAAGAAGTACGGCTGCGTCTACATGGACGGCAGCACCAGCGCCAAGAAGAAGCAGCACGCGGTCGATACCTTCCAGGAGGACGAAGGCACCCGCATCATCCTGGGGCAAGTGCGCCCGCTTGGTGAGGGCTGGACCCTTCATACCGCGCAGGATGCAGTACTGGCCGAGCCCGACTGGACGCCCGGCAAGAACGACCAATTTCTGGATCGGTTGCATCGGCTCGGCCAGCGGGGGCACGTCATCGGACATATCCCCGTTGTGCCCGGCACCATGGACGAGCGCATCTTATCTACGGCAATTGAGAAGGACCAGAACATTCATCTGGCCCTGGACCACCAATAGGAGATAGAACCATGACGCAGGACTTGGAAGATGCTCAGGCGCTTGACATCGCCGTAAACTAAGGTCTATACTGGCCAAACGTACTACAGAACAAGGGGATAGACATGACATTGGACTTGACGTTCCGGGGCTTAACCGTTCAGGCCGCAGCGGCTCTGATCGCAGCGGCAGAGAGCATTGTTGGATTTGAGGACACAGCGGCTTCGGTCGCCAAGCCCGCCCATCGCAAGCCGCCGGCCAAGAAGCAGACCAAGGCCGAGAAGGCCGCGCTGGAACTTATCAATCCGGCGGTCGAAGCGCCCATAGGTGTCGAGGAGGCCCCGGCAGAAGCCAGCACGGGTTTTACTCAGCGCCGGCGACGGGCACGCCCTGAAGCTTCTGCGACGGCTGCTCCGACCCCCTCTGGTGCAAACGACACAGCAGTTGCTACGAAACCGCCGTTCCCTTCTGACGCCGAGGTATCGGATAAGGATTTGGTAATCGCGGCGACCCATGCGGCGGACAAGAAGACCCCGGCGTTTGTGCTCGACAAGCTGGCCGAGTATAACGTCGGACAGGTGGGCGATCTGAAGCAGGACGTTCGCCAAGAGTTCATCAACGCGATGATGGAGTAGCCCATGACTGAGCTTGGGCATTCCCCCCTCGGAGCCAGTGGCGCGAAGCGTTGGATGAACTGCCCTGGATCGGTGCAGCTTAGCGCCGGCCTGGGGGGCAACGAAGACGACACATTCTCCGGCCCCGGGCAAGCGGCGCACGCTCTAGCCGAGCAGTGCATCATCGCGAACGTAGACCCCTGGACCCGTATCGGGCAAGAAATGCCGACCGACAACGGCACATTGCCAGTGGACCTGGAGATGGCCACGGCGGTACAAGAATACATTTCGATGATCCGGCGCGAATACCCGGATCGTAACCAGGGCAATTCCTGGGTGGAGCGGCGCTTCCATTGCCCCTCTATCCACGAGTACTTCTACGGCACGTCCGACTACGTGTACCTGTGGGACGAGGAGCGCGCGCTGGATGTAACGGACTATAAGCACGGCGCGGGCATCATTATCGAGGTCAAGGACAACGAGCAGTGCATGTACTATGCCTGCGGCATCCTCGAAGACCTCGGCCTGTGGGATAAGGTTGACCGGGTTAAGCTGCGCATCGTACAGCCGCGTGGGTTCCACTGGGACGGGCCTATCCGGGAGTGGAGCATCAGCACGGCGGACCTTCGGGAATGGCTGGACGGCGTTCTTGTGCCGGCCATGGACCGGGCGCTGGTATCACGCGATACCAAGAGCGGGGAGCATTGCCGCTTCTGCCCGGCGCGCAGCAGACAGTGCCCGCAGATTATCTCAGACATGGAGGAGTTAGGCGACATGACCAAGGACATCCAGGCGAAGGGCGGGGAAACCAAAGAGCTAACCAACGCCCAGCTTACCCGGTTCCTGACCCTGTTCCGTGTGGCCAAGATCATCAACAAAGCTGCGGAGAGCACCACGTTCAATCGCATCCAGGCCGGCCAGACGATCAAAGGGTTCAAGTTGGTTAACGCCAAGTCGAACCGCGAGTTCAAGGAAGGCGCGGAGGCCGCCGCCGTGGCCCAGTTCAAGGACCTCGCCTACGTTGCCCGGGCTATCAAATCCCCGGCGCAGATTGAGAAGCTGCCGGGCGGCAAGGATTTTTCGGATCGCTGGGCATTCAAGCCCGACAAAGGGCTTACGCTCAGCGAGGGAGAGGACACCCGCCCCGCCGTCAACACGGATACTAAGTCGATGTTTAAGCCTATCAAGAATGGGCGGAAGTGATGGAAGTTTCTACACCAAGCAGTTCGCCTAAACCCATCAACCAAGGAGACTAAACCTATGACGCAAGACAAATCTTACAAGGAGCCGTTCACTCTGCCGGAAGGCCGGGTTATTAACCACTCCCTGTTCGTCCAGGACATCTACACGGACGCCAAGGGCGTCGAGGGCAAGCCGACGTACAAGGTTGAGATCGCGTTCGACCCTGCACAGATTTGGCCCGGCGAAGGCGACGCCTTGGTCGAAGGCGAGCGCTATCTGATCGACCGTATCCTAGATGCGGCGGATGAAATGTGGGGCTCAGGCACCTCGGAGCGCAATGATCTGGTCATCCCCATCCTCACCGGCGACAAGCTGGCGGCCAAGCGTGAGGCCAAAGGTAAAGCCGGCGACGCTTACAAAGGCAAGCTGGTCATTCGGGCGAACACCATGTTCAACCTGAACGGCGAGCAAGGCCCGGGCGGCGTCGCCGTCTACGGCCCGGACGTGAAGCCAATCTCCCCGGCCCAGTCGGCGGAAATCTATCAGGGTTGCTTCGGCCACGCTGCGGTTTCGCTCGACACCTACATGGCCCGGACCCCGAACGGCGATGACGTTCCCGCCTTGACCATCTACCTCAAGGCGTTTCAGAAGACCAAAGATGGCGACCGTCTCGTATCGCAGACCGATGCGAGCGGCCTGTTCCAGAACCACGCCGGCGGCAACACCTCCTCTGACGCAGCCCCGGCTGCCTCGGGTCGTCGCGCCCGCCGGTAGTAGCAGACGCTAACCCTGGCTTTTAAGGGCGGGAGGGTGGAAAGCCCTCACTTCTCTAACAAAAGGAGGCTTTCATGCTTATCGACCTTCTGCTCGGGGCGCTGCTTCTTCCCGCCCTGTCCACCGTCACTCAGTCCGTCACCGCGTTTGTCATTGGCCCTGTGTTCGCGGCCCCCGACATGGTTACGGTTTGCACCGGGACCGGCGCAGCGTCCTGGGAATGCGTCCAGCGCCCAGTCGCCCGTGTCAAGCCGGAGAGCATCCCGGACGGTCTGGCCGACCTCGAACCCATCAACTTGCCGTAAGATGATTACTTTCGACTGGGAAACCAAGTCCTACGCTGACCTATTAAAGGTCGGGGCTTGGGCCTATTCGGAAGACCCCACGACCGACATCATCTGCGCCGCGTACAAGATCGGGGGCCGGCCAATACAAGACTGGTGCCTCGGCCTTGGCTCGGAGCACTCAATGCCCCGAGACCTCGCCAACGCTATCCGCAGCGGCGAGCCCGTCGAGGCCCACAACGTGGCCTTCGAGTATGCCATATGGCACAACGTAGCCGCCAAGAAATACGGGTGGTTCCTGCCCGCCGAGGACCAATGGCGCGATAGCATGGCGACCGCCGCTTACTATTCTATGCCCATGGCTCTCGACCGGCTGTCCCGGGCGCTTGGGCGCGGCGGTAAGAACCCGGACGGCACCCGCCTCATATCCAAATACTCTAAGCTCCACCTCAAGACCGCTCTTACCACGATCCCCCGGGAAGACCTACTCAAGTTTGTCTCCTACTGCCGCGATGACGTGGCCGAGGAGCACGCCGTCAGCGAGTACCTGGGAGACTTGCCGGACACGGAGCAGGCGGTGTTCCAGTTAGACCAAGAGATCAACCGGCGCGGCATGTACCTCGACCTTGAGGGCATTGAGAACGCGACGGCCATTGTGGATCAGCGCAGCGATGAATTGGCGGCCAAGTTCCGCGACATCACGGGCCTCGACCATGGCCAGAATGCTAAGGTACGGGAGTGGTTCGCGGCGCAGGGGTTCTTCCTCGAAAACATGCAGAAGGATTACCTAAAAGATGTCCTTGAGAATATGCCCCAGGGGGTATGTCGAGACGCCATCGAAATCAAGTTGCAAGTTAGTAAAGCCAGCACCAAGAAGCTCGACGCGATGGCTCGACAACGGGGCCTTGACGGGCGGGCGCGGTTCCAAACCCGCTACCACGGCGCGGGCACCGGGCGCTGGACTGGCTCCGGCTTCCAACCGCTCAACCTTGCCCGGGGCTTCGAGGACGTGGACCCCGAGCTTCTGGTCTCCGCTATTAGCCACCGAGACCCAGCGCTTCTTGATGCTCTATACGGCGACGCAATGGACGCCGTGTCGAAGGCGTCGAGGCATTGGATACAGGCTCAGGCTGGTAATCGCATTCTGGCGGGGGACTTTGTATCTATCGAGGCAATCATTCTCGCCGTCCTCGCCGGTGAGGACTGGAAAGTCGAGGCATTTGCCAACGGCGTGAAGATTTACGAGCACATGGGCGACCAGATTTACGGCCTGCCCCCGGGCACCGTGACAAAAAAGACACATCCGGCGGAGCGGCAAGACGGAAAAGTCGGAGAGTTGGCCTTCGGGTACCAGGGGGCGCTCGGAGCTTGGTTAAACTTCGACAGGTCTGGGCGTCACACGGACGAGCGCATAATTGAAATTTGCAAGGCGTGGCGCGGCGTTCACCCGATGACAGTCAGGATGTGGTACGGCATGGACGCGGCCTGTAAAGAGGCGGTCGAGTTCCCGGGCCGGGAGACCAGCTACCGCGACATCGGCTTCAAGATTATCGACGCTTGGCTGGCCATGATGCTTCCTAATGGCAAGCGCCTGTGGTACTTCCACCCCCAGCTACGCACCAAAATGCCGCGCTGGCACCAGCCGCTCGCCAAAGAAGATTGTGCAGCCGGCACGTGTGACTGCAAACCGGGCGTCGAAGTGACCTACATGTCCCAGAAGGAAGGCCAGTGGAAGCGCGTGAACACCTATGGGGGCAAGCTCACCGAGAACGCGGTGCAAGCCGTCAGTCGCGAGCTACTGGTACCCTCGATGCTCCGTGTGCGCGCCGCCGGCTATCCGATAATTATGTCCGTGTATGATGAGATCGTTTGCGAAATGCCAAACGGCCAAGGCTCGAAGCAGGAGCTTAAGCAGCTACTAGAAATTCTCCCAGACTGGGCCGCCGGATGGCCGGTTACTGCCGAGGTCTGGGAAGGAGAGAGGTACAAGAAATAAATGGGAGGCATGTCACGAACTAAAGGCAAGGTGGGCGAGCGCGAGGTTGCAGCCCTCCTCAAGGACCACGGCTTCGAAGCCCGGCGCGGCCAGCAATACGCCGGTGGCGAGGACAGCCCTGACGTGGTACACTCCATGGGCCCCTTCCACATCGAAGTCAAACGCACGGAACGCTTCGCCCTGTACCCCGCCATGGATCAAGCCCGCGCCGACATGCGCAAAGGGGAGACCCCCTTAATTTTCCACCGCGCCAACGGCAAAGAATGGGTCGTGGTGCTGCCAGCCGACGGGTTTCTCACCCTGGTAAGAAAGGTAAACAATGGCATCACGTGATACCAAAGAGAAGCCCGTCGTCAAAGGCCGTGTTCGCGCCAAGGCAACGCCAAAGGTTCCGCTGCCGAAGAAGGGGAAGATCAAGCGCTACATATTCACGTGCGCCCAGAATAACACTAAGCTGTTTGACGCGGGGTGGGCGTCGCTCAAGCTGGCGGCTAAGCACTATCACGCCGAGATCGTGGTGGCTAAGTTCAAGTACAACAAGGCCGCCCACAACAAGGGCCGTAAGCCCGGCACGCCCGCCGCAATTGACAGCGGCGAATGGTATGACCCGCGCATTGAGAAGTACGTTAATGATGGCCGCCTCCAGGTTGCCCCGGGTCTGGTATGGTGCGGAGAACTGAACATCCTGCCGACCGCCGTGCGCCCCTTGTCTGGGCTCGAAGCCTATACTGGCCGGGCAAGCAGCATCGTGCCCCATGTGAAGATCGCCATGGAGAGCGTGGCCTCCGGCAAGTCCGAGGCCACCAAGCTCCTCTACACGACGGGCACAATCACCCAGCGCAATTACATTCAGCGCAAGGAGGGCCAGAAGGCGGAGTTCCACCATTGCTACGGCGGCCTCCTGGTCGAGGTCAACAGCGAGGGGGCGTGGTGGTGCCGCCAGCTTAATGCCGATAGTGACGGCGTTATCTACGATCTGAACAAGATGTTCGACGGCTCCTCGAAGCTGGTTTCCGCCGGCGTTCACGTTGCCGCGATCAACTGGGGCGACATCCACGAGAGCGAGATGGACCCCAAGAACTTTGCCGCCTGCTGGGGCATTGGCGGCATGGTCGAGGCCCTGTCGCCCAAGGTCCAGCTATTTCACGACACGCTCAACTTCAAGCCCCGCAATCACCACGACCGGGGCAATGCCCACCTTTCCTACCGGAAGTTTGTCGAGCGCAAGGAGAGTGTGGCCACCGAGATAGACCGCGCCGCCTGCTTCCTGCTGGACCGCCGCACGGAAAGTGGCAGCGATATCGTCGTTGTCGATAGCAACCACGACAGGGCCCTGGAGCGGTGGCTACTAGAGGCCGATTACAAATCTGATCCGGTCAACGCGGTGTTCTTCCTCGAAGCTCAGCTTGCTAAGTACAAGTCCATCCGCGACAGAAAAGAGGGCTTCCACCTCCTTGAGTGGGCGGTGAAACACGTGCGCGGGGTTGGGCCTACCACGGCTCGGTTCCTGCGCGAGGACGAGAGCTTCATCATATGCCCCAAGGCCGGCGGCGGCGTCGAGTGCGGAATGCATGGCCACCTGGGGCCCAACGGGGCGCGTGGTAACGCTCGGGCGTTCGCCCGCATGGGGCGGAAGGCAAACGTAGGGCACAGCCATACGGCGGGCATCCTGGACGGTATCTACACGGCGGGCACCAGCAGCCTCATGGACCTGGGGTACAACTCGGGGCCGTCGTCGTGGAGCCATAGCCACATCGTGACTTACCCGAACGGGAAGCGCGCAATCATCACCGTATGGATGGGGAAATGGAAAGCATGAGCTACGCTCTAATAAGGTCTAGAGCAGCCCGTACCCTTACGTCTCTGCACAAGAACGTTTTTTCCGCCGATGACGCTATGCCCGACTTCCATACGGACCTGTGGTGGCTTCTTATTTCTAACGCCGAAGGCGGGGCTGCTGGGTTCTGCGGGATGTCTGTTCTGCCGCGTGACCCCGGCACCGGGTATCTGAAACGTGCCGGGGTTCTGCCAAAGCACCGAGGGCAGGGGCTACAACGCCGCATGGTCCGGGTTCGAGAGACTGCGGCCCGGCGATTAGGATTGAACGATATGATAACCACTACCTACCACAACTTAGCGTCCGCCAACAACTTGATAAGATGCGGGTACGAGCTGTACGATCCGCGCGACCCATGGATGGCGAAAGGCACGCTGTACTGGGTCAAGCACCTATAACTCTAGGAAAGGGGAATTGTTATGACAGTCGGAAACGAAGGCCCGCAGGATACGGTCGAAGGCCGCACCGGCCCGTGGATGCAGACCAACTCCGGCAAGCGCTTCTTCCCAGGCGACCCACGCCCGGAGGATATCTGCATGAACGACATCGCCAACGGACTAGCCCTGGACTGCCGCTATGGTGGCCAGGGTAACGTCAACAAGTTCTATTCGGTCGCTGAGCATTGCACCCACCTCGCCCGCTACGTTATGCGGGAGGACTGGACAAGCCTTCGCAATATGCACCGTGTCGCCTTCGCCGTGCTGCTCCACGACGCCGCCGAGGCGTACCTTAATGATCTGCCTCGGGCGGTGAAGAAGTGCCTGCCAGAGTACGACGCGCTGGAGCATTCGGTGCAGACGGTTATCGAGGCCAAATATGATGTGGCGCATACGGCGGCCCAGTTTTCTCCATACATCAAAACACTGGATCAAAGCATCGTCCCGTTGGAGAAAGCGGCGGTCCATCCTAAGGGTTTGCGCTGGGCGTTCGACAAGTTCGAGCCGCTGCCGCGTATCCAGATCGGGTGCTGGTCAGCGCCAGAAGCGAAGGAACATTTCTTGGCGACCTACGCCACCATCTGCCGGGGTCTCGGCATCACACCAGAGGAGTATTGGCTTTGAAAGACACGAACCCAAAAGATGCGCTGGGGGTCCGTAAGGCGGGCCTCCATCTGATATCGTGGCCATTCATTTACGCCGTAGCGGTGGCCATGTTGGAGGGCGCACGCAAGTACGCCGGGCATAACTACCGCAAGGCCGGGGTCCGCGAGAGTGTGTACTTCAACGCCGCCGTGGGCCACCTTGTGCAGTTTCACGAGGGCGAAGATGAAGACCCGGAAAGCCAGATACACCACCTTGCTAAGGCGGCGGCGTCCATTGCCGTCCTCTATGACGCGGTGTTCACGGGCAACTGGACCGACGACCGCCCGCCCAAGCTGCGCGACCGCTGGAAGTCTATCTTTGACGGGAAGGCGTGCTGGGTGATTGACAACGTGCGCCCGGACGATCCGCTGCCACCGTGTACCAACGTCGAGCATGGGCCCGCTGAAGGCGACGCTGCTGGGGCAGAAGACCCATCGGACGACAAATTTGTTCGGGTGCCCTTACCGGCACAAGCGGCCAAGATTGACTGGGAGGCCCTCGCTAAGAAGCTGCACGCCCAGCGTAAGGAGGCATACGAGGAGGGGGCGCTAAACACACTGCGGCCCCTGCTGAAGCTGGGTGACTACGAAACTTGGGAACAGGCGTTCTTCCGGCACCAGAGGGCCATTCAGGTGCTCCTCACCGAGGAGGAGCCGCACGTCCTGAGTAAGGAGGCGTACAGGGGGTGGGTATTAGGCACCCGTACTGTGAAGTACACCGGAAGCGAATGAATACCCCTGGACCTAACTCATCCAAAGACTAACTTCTGCCTCGCGTCTAAGGACTAGCCCGCCCAGCTTTACGCCGCCACCATAGACCCAGCGGCGCATCTGGGCGGGTACTTCGTTGTACTCCCCATCATTCAACACCGCACGTAGGGTCGAGCTTCTGAGCCGGCCCGGGCCAAGGTTATAGGTCCAGCTTGTCAGCGCCGCCAGTTGGCCGGGGGATAGGTCTACGGATATCAGGCGCAGCACGTGCGACCCGAACTTTACCAAATCCTGCTCAAGCCACGCCGTAGCGGTGGCCATACTTACCGGGGGGCTATCCTGGGCGCACAGCCTGCCATATCCGATGGTCCAATACCCAGCAGGGCACATGTACGGCTCTGCCGTGGGCGGCACGGTATCACGTGATACCCGGTGAAATCCCTCGAAATGCTTGACGAGTTTGGTTAGTTCACTTCTGGTGGAAGAAGACACGGTTTACAAACCAGAAGGACAGGAGGCCGGCAATGATCGCGTCTTGCGGCGGGCCCCAGAGCTTTGATGCGGTCACATCGTCAACCCAAAGCATGGCGACGTGCGACCCGGCGAACCATAGAAGATAGAAGTAGTGGGTGATGGGGCGCACAGAGACGTTCAGGCCGTCAAAGAATTTGCTTCCGGTCTTAATGGTCTGCGCCTTCAAGGCCAGGGTGTATGCCTCGGCCTCGCGGTCGTTTACTGTGACCTCGCCGGCAGCGATGATCTGGGCCAAGCGTTCCGCGCCGTGCTTACTGGCGATCTCCCCGTCGAGAATGCGCATATCCCGCTCTTGCTTGTAGTCCATCTTGCGCTTGAAGAAGCTCAGGACTTCCGGGGCAAACCGGAGAAGCGCCCCGCCGAAGCCCCCGCCGAGCACGGCAACCGCCGTCTGAAGAACATCCCACATAGTCTATCTCCCTATTTGCTTTTGCCCTGCTGATGGATGCGTCTAATGCGCAAGAACAGGAGGTACAGACCCCCGAGGGCCAAGATAACATTGAGCCCGAGCAAGGCAAGGCTGGCCGCCTGGGTCACTACGGCTACCGCGCCGGTCGCCCCGACTACGGTAGCCACCGATCCGAAAACCGCGTCCTGCGCTGATCCTGGGCCTGTCATTACGCTGATCCTGGGCCTGTCATTACGCTGACCTTGCCGCCCGTTTGGTTTTGCGGGCAGCCACCAATCTTCTCGGGCAAGCTGTTGAAGAATCGAACCTTGTCCGCATCGATGTAGCGCCCAGTGATTAGGCCCTGGGCGGTCTGCCCGCGCTGACTCCAGACGGTCTCCGCCTTATTGATGCCTGGGGCAAGGGCGAGATTGTATGTGCGAAGATCGCTCACAGCGCGCTTTCACCACGCAACACACGGCGAGCATTCACCTTCTCCAACCCACGGAGGCGATTGCCTTTAATCCATTGCAGCGCAGCCGGGTTAGTCGCGGCAACGGCAGCAATCCAATCCTCGACAACGCGCGCCATGGCCTTGTCGGTTGTGGCGATTTGTTGTTCGAGTTTTTGCTGGGGCGTTACTGGGTCCACCCAATCGGCAGGTGTCGATGAATTGATTACACCATCCCAAGCAGGGGTGCCCTTCCGAACCCCTGAGAAGATCGTCCCGTCAGCGTTTACGCCTCCGAGAAAGGTGTGGCCCTCATCCTCGTACTTTGATTGCATTCTATAACTCCACTGAAAAATCGAGGAAGTCGGCGGTATTAATTTCCGCATAGCTGGACTCGCCCGCCGTCAACGGGGTCGCTGTCGCCGCTATGTTGACCGACGCGCCGAACGTGCTGGCCCCATTATTACCGAGGACAAGCGCGGTCGATATACTCGTCCCTCCGTTAAAAACTAGAAACGCCGCGTCTACGGCAGAAGCTACCAATGACGGCACACCAGCCATTTCAACCTCAAAGGGGATGAATGCGCGCGCGACAGATGTGGATGCGTTGTAGCAGACCCCAATGTCTTCTACTCCAGTATATCTGCGGAACCAGCGCTTGCACTTAATGAGCGTAGTGCCAATATCCTCATGCTCAAAGGCCGTTGCAACGCTGCCGACTTCGAGTTGGACCTCGGTAAACCCGAATACGTTGTCAGTGTCGTCGAGCAAGTTGTCCGCCGTTGATGTTCCGTAGTGGACGCCGATAGCTTCCCATGTCTCAAGGGTTGCTTGCTTACCCGAACCGGCGACAAGACAGAAACCAAACGCTGCGCCCTGGCCGTTGTCGTTGTCGATCTTAGCAGTAGCATAGGCAGGGATAGCCCACGACACGCGCTCCCATGTGGAGTCAGCGGCAATCTCAACATCTGCGATGTATTGGCTCTGTGTGTTATCGTTGGTATGTAAAAATACGGCGACCTTGGCTGGGAAAGATATTGAACTACCGGCTCCTGCGTCAAAGTACAAATCACAGGACGCTGTCAATGCCTTGATCCCGCCACTAACAGCATCAGCGTTGATCGGGTAAAGGTTTGCGGACTCAATGAGTTGGTTAATTGAGGACGATGTGGTTGACCCTAGGGTTTCTTCGGCGGTGGTTGCATCAACCTTGAGCCACTTAACGCCGTCACGCGGCCCGCCCGTTGTTTCAATGCTCGCTGTGTAGCGGCCTTGAGGACTTCCAGTGTAGGTGGCCTTCCACATATCATCCAGATATGTGCTTGTCGCGCCAAGCCCTGTTCGTGTGGCTCCTGAGCGTTGGTCAATGTTGTGCGCGCCGTTGATGATGAGGTTGCGGCCCGGAACGGCGTACAATCCTAGGGTGGTAAGCATGTCCCCTACAGTAGCGTCGTCCAGAACCGTCTGAGCCGCAGCCGTAACACCGAGCGTGGTGAGCATGTCCCCTACAGTAGCGTCGTCCAGAACCGTCTGAGCCGCAGCCGTAACACCCAAGTTGGTGAGAGCCGCCGGGGCCGTTATGGCGTTGGTCCCGCCCTTGGTTAGGGGTACTGGGATGACCACCGCCCCGAGGGAGCCGCCCGAAGACCATTCAAGACCGTCGCCTGCGGAGTTCACAGTAAGGAATTCATACGCTGCCGGGATGTCTGCAATGTCTAGGGCGACGTTAGACGTATCCGAGCGGCGCAACTTAATCGAGCGGTCAATCTGCTCCTGCTGCTGAAGGTCTTGCATCGTGAACTTGTCAAGCTGCTGCTCCAGCACTTCCGGGTCGTAGCCGCCCTGGTTCTCCAGGTCCACTTGCTGCTCAAGCGTTAGAGCGCGCTTAATCCAGACCTTCGCCCCCGTGGCCAACGGGGTGCCGCCGACCGCTGGGTATTTTATGGAGCCCGTCGCCGGGTAGGTGGTGATTTCCACGCTGTACGTGGCCGCGGTGCTGCCTTGCGACAGAAGGGTCTCGTCGCCGGCGCTGTCCTCCAGGTACACCTCAATATCAGTGGCCGCAAAGATGACCATGGGCGAGAACGAAAACAGAACAGTGCTGTCGTTTCCCGCGCCGGAGGTGATGTTATTTTGGACTTCAACAGTCATCTTAGCGTCCTCTGCAAATTGGTATCACATGATACCACGACGTAGGGGATTTAGTCCAGTAGGTCGTTTTTCTCCAAAACATATTCCGAGAACCCGAGCGCCCTTAAAAGCCCCTCGGGGATGTCGCCTTGGAGGGTCTTGACCACGCCCCGGGTTACGTCTAAGGCGGGCTTAGCCCCTACGCCAGTCACCGCGCCCACGACTTCCAGGGACTTATCAATTGCCTTGGTCCCGTCCATTAGGTCTGACCAGGATATATCACCTTCATTGAGGCCCTTTAGCGCCGCGAGAAAGTCGTCCGTGAAGGACAGGATGTGGCGAACGCTAGTGCTGAAGTGGGGCTGGCCAAGGGCCGCGCTGAACGCGGCATCCATGACGTCCCCAAATATCAGCATACCGTTCGCGGAGCCCATAAGCAACGCCCGGCCTTGGTCCTCGTTGTCCCACTGGAAGGCGTTGGACATGAACATGATAAGCTGGGGAATGACGACATGGTAAATCATCATCTTCTTGGCAAACT
>Ga0075110_1000645_pt1 | contig 16428 bp, 17 predicted proteins | sample AntAceMetag02UK8_FD_69799 | JGI IMG/M metagenome (GOLD analysis project Ga0075110, IMG submission 69799) | Saline lake microbial communities from Ace Lake, Antarctica - Antarctic Ace Lake Metagenome 02UK8 | ecosystem: Environmental > Aquatic > Non-marine Saline and Alkaline > Saline | place... | reverse complement strand
ACTGCTACTGCACCTACTGCTACTGCACCTACTGCTACTGCACCTACTGCTACTGCACCTACTGCTACTGCACCTACTGCTACTGCACCTATTACTGCACCTACTGCTACTGCACCTGAAGCAACTACTGCACCTACTGCTACTGCACCTATTACTGCACCTATTACTGCACCTACTGCTACTGCACCTGAAGCAACTACTGCACCTACACAAGATACTGTGGAAGTAAATCCTACAGTGCAAAATGACCCGTTCGCTACTGCGGTTGTTCAGTTGGAGAAAGCAACTATAGGGGGTAAAAATTCAGGCATTATCAACCCCGCCGCTGAACCTGTTGCACCAAATAAAATAGCCAAAAAAGAAGGGCTCGGTTGGGGCGCCCCCGCTAGTAAACTAGTTAACGTAGATGCCTTACCACTACAGAATCAGTTAGACCCAAGTATAGTTACTGCGCTTAAAAACAACGACTTAGTTGGTGCGTTGGATACGCTTGCGTCTAGGACTAAAGGGGTTACATCAAAGTTTGCACGTGTGCTTGCTACGAGGCTTAAAAACTCAGGTGTCAAAGTACAAGTAGTTACTGACACAGAAATAAAACGTATTATATTTGACCGCACCGGAAGTAACGAATCGGACATAAAAGGCGTTTTCTTTGCGAGTGACAGCACGGTCTATATCAACAGCGATATCGGTTTAGATGCGCATACTTTAATACATGAGGCAACACACCCACTAGTCGATGCGGTGTTAAACAACAATGCGCACCCACTGACTAAACAGCTACAAAAACTTTTTACCGATGTTAAAGAAGACATAGGTACGGCGTATGGTACTACCGACCTAAAAGAGTTTGTTGCTGAGTTTATGGGGAATCCAGAGTTCAGAGATACATTAGATAGTATCTACCCTGACGGTGGGAAAGTTTCGGCGTTGCGTAAGATGAGCAATAGTATCGGCAACTTCGTGCGTCGCCTATTAGGTATGGAGACTAAGGGTGTTGATTCCGCATTAGGTGCCGCAGATAATATCATCGCCTCAATACTAGCACCGGGGCAAACTGCGCTACTTCCTCCAAATACCATGCGGGAGTATTCGTTCTTACGCCAAGGTGCAACACCGTTTGATGCCGTAGCCGATATGGTTAAAAACCTGCCCGGGCTTACCGAAGAGCGTATAGATAAGATAGATGAGTTCTTCAAAGGCAAAGCGTTCGGTGCGGCTAAAAATCTACTTCGTGCGGCTCTCCCGTTAGAAGCCTTGGTGAAAGTTGCGGATAAATACTTACCTAGCGCAGATTTGGTTAGAAAGCTCGTCAACGAAAAACACGGCACAGAAAACCTGCGTATGCAGTCGTTAGAGCCTATACAAAACCAAGCTCGTGACTTTGCTAAGGGCAAAACTTTGGCCCAAATGGGTATGTTTAACGACGTCATATACGCCAGTACCATTGCAAAAGTTGACCCAAGTAAACCACGAGACACCTACGAAAAAGATAAGGAAAAACTTCAAGCTTGGGATGACCTACAGAAAAACTGGGCTGATATTGGGCCAGACGGACAAGCGCTCTACACAAGTATGCGTGATTCATATAGGGTTATGTACAACGACATTCTTAGGGTTATTGAAAAACGTTTAGACTCTGTAACTGCTGATCCTGCAACAAACGCTAAGGTTAAAAAGGACATTCTTTCACGTCTTACATTACAGGCTGGAAAGATTGAACCGTACTTCCCGTTAACTCGTAAGGGTGACTACTGGCTTACCTACGCATTAAATGACCCCAAGGGTGGCCCACAAGAAAAGTTTATAGAAGCGTTTGAAAGCGAACGTGCCCGTGCCCGTGCAACACGTGAGTTAGAAAATGACCCAAGCGTAGTTAAAGGTACTTTAGAAAACTTCTCAAACGTAAAAAACATAAACTATAGCAACGCCCCGTCTGGTTCATTTATGAATTCGGTCTTTAACGTGCTCACTGCTAATAACGTAGATAAAGAAGTTACCGAAGAGATGATGACGTTGTTTATTAACTCACTCCCTGCCACATCATTTGCACAATCGTTTAAAAGGCGTAAAAACCGTTTGGGTTTTCAACGTGACGCACTTGCCGCATTCCGTGAGAAATCATTTAGCATATCCCGCCAGTTATCAAATTTAGAATACAGCGCTAAGTTAAATGATGTACAAGCTAAGTTAGCAGAGGAGATGAATGTTTCAGTCAGAAAAGGTAATCCGGACGCTAGAAAATACTACGAGGAATTGGAAAAGCGGATTAAGTTTGCTAACAACCCCAATGTCGCTAAGTGGTCGCAGTATGCAACAGGTTTTGGTTTTGCAATGACACTTGGGTTTAACTTGTCGGCTGCAATAGTTAACTTATCTCAAATACCACTCATGGTCGTGCCTTACTACGGTGGTAAATACGGCTACCCAGAAACAATGCGGGCAATCGGTAACGCAATTAAAGTGTTTACCACAAGTGGTCGTACCCAAGAACGTAGAGCAATCACGGGCGAAAAAAGAACCATGTCCGTTGGACCTTCTATTGACAACTATAATTTTGACGCAATGCGGCAAGACGACCCACTGTTTAAATATAAGTACCTAGCGGAAGAAGCAGGGCAAGGTGGGCAGTTAGCACGTAGTCAGATATACGACACCCTCGATGTGGACAATTTAGAAAATCCAATGGCTAAGGTGAATGCTGTTTCCGGGTTTATTTTCCACCACGGTGAACGTATGAACCGCCAGATTGCTATGATTGCCGCATACGACCTCGAACTTGGTAAGATGCAAAAAGAAGGTAAGGCAATTACCCCTGACTCAATGCGTGAAGCGGCAAATACGGCTATTGGGTTAGCAGAGCTCACCAACGGTGGTATTGCGGCGGCGGCGGCTCCTCGTATTGCCCAGAATTCTCTTGGTCGTGTGATGTTTATGTACAAGCGCTACGGCGTATCTATGTACTACGCAATGTTTACGATGGCACGTGATGCGTTGAAGAGCCAAAACCCAGAGGTGCGTAAGATGGGTATGCGTCAAGTTGCGGGTACGCTTCTGTCTGCGGGTATGATGGCAGGGGTTCAAGGCCTCCCACTATATGGTGTCGGTGCCTTGGTGTACAACCTGTTTAAAGAAGACGATGACGATAACGCCGATACTATTGTCCGTAAGTATTTGGGGGAAACGCTCTATAAAGGCTTACCTAACGCTGTTCTCGGTGTAGACGTTGCGGCACGTATCGGTTTGAGTGACTTGTTGTTTAGAGAAAACCCAGTGCAACGTGACCAAGAGCCTATGGCTGAGATAATGGAGTTTATAGGTGGTCCTGTCTACAGCGTTGGTAACCGTACTCTTCGCGGTATTGAGGACATTCGCCAAGGCAATACACAGCGTGGTATTGAGCAGATGTTACCTTCGGCGTTTAGTAATGTATCTAAGGCACTGAGGTTTGCTACTGAAGGTGCTAACAGCCGTAGGGGTGACCCAATTATAGAAGACGTAGGGTATGGTTCTATAGCGGCACAAATGTTTGGTTTCTCCCCTGCTAAATACACCCGGCAACTGGAAATTAACTCCATCGAGAAGGGTAAAGAACGCGCAGTGAATGAGAAACGCACCTCGTTACTTCGGAAGTTTAACTTAGCCATAAACGAGGGTGATTCTGATACCGTAAATGACCTATTGGGTGAGATGCAGGAGTTTAGCCAAAGACACCCAGCTAACGCTATAACCGCTGATACTGTACGTAGGTCGAGGGCGCAGTTCAATAGGACTTCTGCTGAGATGCGTGGGGGTGTTCGGTACAGCAAAAAGTATATGTCCGAGTTCGAACAAAGTATGCGGGAATACGACGAGGAATAAAAAACCCCCGGGGGAGACCGGGGGTAAGGTACCAACTTAAGGAGAGTATCGACAGGGAGAGAGTCTGTCAAACAAATAGTATCACAATATCCGCCATATGCGTACTCCTAGGGTAGATTTTTCTATGGTGTGGCGGGTTTCTAACCCAATTTTTAACGTCTCAGAAACATCATCTAGTTGCCTGTATAAGTTGGGGTAGTCAATAACAGGGACAAAAACAGATGCCCCTATCGGGAAGTTATCCCAATCCACGATTATTAACACCCCGTCAGGGCTAAGATCAGATAACCTGATCCGCTTTTCTTTCCGCAAAGATCGCTTGGGCGGCAATTGTTTCTTCCCGTTCATCGTCCATAAAATGTGTGCAATCTAACACCCATACGTCAGTCGGTGGTAAGTTAACATGTGTGCCCTTACCTAACCGAACCTTCATTTTAGTAGCGCTAGTACGACCGTCCTTGAAATTTTCAATTACTCCCGAGTAGTTAATTTGGTGTTTTATGCACCAATCTTTAAATGGTTTAGGTAGTATATATAGGCGCTTGGTGTCATATTCATACCGCATAACCAACGTGCCTCTAGGTGAAGCTTCTGGCAAGCTCGCCTTCTCAATACCATTTGCGTCCCTACGAACATCTTGAGTGCTATCTATGCGCAACATGTTGTTGTAGTTCTCGGCGATGTAGTCGGTCAACGTATCTTCCACAGTACTACGCATACCCGCAGATATATCAAGGGCCTTAGCCAATAAGTCCTCAATTACCCAACGTGTCAGGTTCTTCATATCAAAGTCTACCAACCCTGCACGTTTTGCAAACATCAACCCGACAATAATACATGATGCCTGATTAGACCAGAATCGGTTTTCCGCTTTAAGCCCTGCGGCGATGTCAATTTTCTTCTGTACTTCTTGTAAGGTAGGAACAATCTCAGCTTGATGGTTCAACAAGTATTGGATGTATATTGGCCCTGCATGTCCGTAGTTTTCTTTTAACTCCGCAATAAGAATGTCAGTTTCCTCCTTCGTTGAGAACGCAATCATCGGTGCACGGTAACTCAATATACGTTGTGCCTCAGCTTTGGGCATAGACTTGTAGCTACTTATACGCTCTACCATATCGGTGTTTCCGGTAGTGCCCACCAATGTTCTCCACGGCTTACCACGGTACCGTTCCGCATTACCCCTAGATGACATACGGTTTCTTTGGCTTCCTGTTGGCACACCGTAACCGAAGTCGCTCAAATCTTTCGGTGCAGTATTGGTCATCTCATCGAAATATGCTACGACGTTTTTGTACACCTCTATACGGTTCATCTTTGAGTTCATGGTGTCTTTCTCATACATAACCATCGACTCAGGATTGCCCCATGCGGATGCTCCTGCGTACATAGCTGTAGTTTTCCCTAGCCCAGACTCTTTATGGTACAGGTGGAAGATAGACCCGTTGATAGGTGTAAATTCCATCAAGACCGAACCGAACGACAACCCTAGCATATACTGGTGCACCTCAAACCCGGGACGGTTGTAAAAGTTAAGGGCTTGTTTCCATGCTTCTAAAGTGCCCTGCGGTTTAAATACTGGGAATAGGTATGAAGTGCTAACTGATGGTGGGTTTACATCAATACGATCAGCCTTAATATCCATATTACCTACAATGAACGACTGTCTGTCGTCTGTCCACCCAAACTGACGGTGGGCTTCTTCAGATTCAACTTCCATCTGTAGCTTGTTTACCCATGCGGTTACGTAAGCCATAAGTTCCTCTATTTTAATCATTGCCACGCCATGCCTTGCCATAAAGTTACGGAACTCATCTCTAGCCATAACTGCCGTAAGCGGCATCGTAAACTCACGGACTCCATCTTTTGGTAAATGCAATCGCATTACCAATGACTCCCCACTATCGGGGTCGTTAATTCGTTTAACCACGTACAACGCGTTGTGGTATATAGGCACCTCAATCTCCTCGTCGTCTTTCGTAACAATTTTAAATATTGCACCGGAAGTACCTCGGCGGTAGGGTAATGGGTAACTAGGTATCACATACTCTTTCATTGGTTGTGGTGGTAAATCTCGCTCACTCGAATGGTCTATAACTACTATAGCTTCATCGGGGTTCCCTGCTAACTCTCTACCCAAAGATATAGGCGACTTTACCTTACCTAAATTCGGACATGATGGGCATATGCCGGGGTTGTACTCATCAAATTTTGCACATGTATATGGCCCTCTAATGTTGTTAACTTTCTGTGCAGTAGCTTCCTCAGAGTAATCAGGGTACCCTTCAGAAATTCGAGTAATAGCCCTATCCCTATCTTCACAGTACGACGCAATAGACAATCCTGCGCGCCACATTGGCTCAGACATATCCGCTTGGTTTTGAATTATGTACTTGAGTTGATCGCACCCTTCACCCTTAATAGTTTTCATTATGATGGTTTTGAATCTGCTCGTGTAGTTACCTACAAGCGCTTGCATAACTAAGTTTGCTTCCTGTGGGACATACGGTTTTCTCAGACTACTTAAAGGGCTCTCTCCTAGAATGTTTTTAAACACCTCAAATGGCATAGGGGCTACTGTGTTACCAATAAACGCTACATCTTTAGGTGGTACATCTTTATAGTTATGGGTGCCGGGCACCCGCAAAATACGTGATATGTCTGCGGTTACAACTGGGTCTGCATACAAGCTATGCTGTACACATAACTCTTTCAGTCGGTGTGCAACAGGTAACCACTCGTCCGCAGGTACATCACGGTCAATAGGCCAATATGCGTGTATACCACGTCCCGAGTTTACTAATACCGGTATTGGTAACTTCAGTTCTTTGCAGAACTCGCGAAGTGACTCCAATGCTTCAGATTGGGTTTCGTAATCCTTGCCTACACCACAATCGAGGTCGAGAAAGAAAGACCTGAGAAATTTTACGTTATCGTTTTTTCTTGAACCATCGGCATAAAATGTTGCCAGTGCAAAGTATGCATCTAACCCCTGTTGGTCGTATTCATATGCTTTGTTTAATGCTTCGTCGATACTTGTAAAAAATTTAGACTCTACTCTAGGTCTACTCCCCTCACTCTTCCCCTCGATTCCAGTTATGCAATAATAACCTTCTCCGCTTAGAACCACCCCCAAAAAATTTTTTGTTTCCATTATTTAGGGCCTCTCATTGTTGGGAAACGGGGGTCCATGTTACACGAAAAACAAACGCGCATAACACCTCCCCCACGGAACTGGTATCAATCGTCCCAATTATCAACGAGGGAACTAAGGTCAGTTTGCTCACTAGTAGCCGCAGGGGCGGATTTCTTTACCACCTTCGTTGGCTCTTTGACTTCTGGCTCTTTGACTTCTGGCTCGACTACTTTCGGTGCGGCAACTTTTACCGGAGCCTCAAGTACTGGAGCAGGAATTACCTTATCCATCTGTGAAACGTTAAGCGTTACTGCCTTAATAGCTTCAGGGTCTTCTATCATATCCAAGACCGCTTGTTGCTCTGCGTCATTCAATGGGCGCACTGCCTTGAACACAAGCTTCGGTGTTGGACTTGCGGTATCAAAACGCATCTCGGTCACTACTGTAACGATGTTGGTGTTATGCGCTTTGAGGTATTTACCGTACGCTTGCAGTGGCATCTTATCAGTAGTACCTTCACCGAAAATAGATGTGGCAGGGCAGGTGATTTGGTAAACCTCTTTCTTCTCGATATCACCTTCAACCATTAAAGCCAAACGTTGTTGGAAGCGGCAAGCGCGACCGTTCCCATTACCTGAGCCCTTAATGTTCTGGGTGCAATCCATACATCGGTTAGCTTGCTTCTGGTCTTGTGGTACTGAAGCATCAGGCTCACGGCTATCTGACGACCAACATGCGGGTTTTGCTACCTCACCTTCCTTATACGAACCAGCAAAGAACATACGTGATACAGGTGCGACACGAACTACCACCACATTCATAGCACGGTCTTCGTTCACATGATACTCTTTGCCGTTCAATACTTGGCGGAACGCCGAGCCTTTAATTGAGATACGACGATTAGTACCACCTCCACCCGCACTATTACTACCTGCGAGAACGTCGGTAAAGTCAGGTAGGTTGGCCAAACTAGCTACCAGTGAACTGCTCTTATTGCCAAATAAAGTTACGTCATTCATGAGTTATCTCTCCTTAGATATTTTCATTAACATCAAAATCCAGTTCAAGCTGAACGGGTAAGTTTTCCTGCATAGTAATTTCTTCGTCCATATCCGATGTTTCCGGCATGGTATCCTCTGGGCCATCATTGTTAGTCGTTAGTGCCTCGGTTACTAGGGGTATAGAAAAGCGGTATGTGTTGCCCACTTTAATATACGAATTGCGGGGGATATGCCCCTGTTTAACCCAAGCCCTTATCGTGTGTACGGTAACAAAAAAATGGCTCGCTACCTTATCAATAGGTACAAAAGCCCCGTCTATCATTGTTTATTTCTCCTTACAGTTACAGAATATTCGGCATCGCAATTCAGACCCGGAGGCAGTAGGTCAGGATGCTCGGTTAAAAATGTCTCCATATTTCCTTGATGTATGCGCTTCTCGTACAGCTCAGGAACTTGATGTTCTAAAATAAACTGGTTCATAGATCCCCAATCTGCTGTGGTATAACGGCGTTTAGTGGTGCGGTAAAACGAACCCTCTGCGGTCTTTACACTCTCTAGGTTTTGGTCTTTACAGTACGCCAATAGTGCATCTTTGACCTGCTTCATCTGACCAACACTTGCGTCTTCCTGTTTTTTAAACTCTTGCATCATCGTGGTGTGGTGGTCACGCATCTTGATGTACACCTTGACTAGCTTATCGACTGGGATAGTACTCTCGTTATCCATCTCTCTCTCCTTTGGAACTACATTATTTATATGGTTTATGTATTATAACAACAAATCTTTATATAAGTCAATCATTTTTGAATGAACGTCAATTTTATTGTCAAGTAATGAATATACATGGCGTTCTACGGAAGAACCTTGCAATTGGAACACTGTGCTTGGGTGCCTTTGTCCTGACCTATGTACCCGTGCATTTGCCTGAGCGTATGTTTCCAAAGACGGTACTGGGCCCCACCACACCACTGTATTCGCCGCAGTAAGTGTCACCCCGTGTGCCGCAGATTGGGGTTGTATTATAAGCACCCGAGGGTTTGGGGTTGTCTGGAACGAATTAAATATTTGGGTGCGTTTATTAACTGGCACGTCACCCGATATGACTTCGGTAGTTATACCATCTGCGGTAAGGCGTTCTTTTAGTATACCGATAACGTGCTTAAAAGGCACGAACACTAATATTTTCTGGCTAGCTTCCTCGATAACTTCAATCAGTGCGTTGTACCTGTTCTTAATGTCAAACTCGATTGTCTCCTTGTTGTCTGAGTACACCGCACCACATGATATTTGGAGTAACTTACTCATCGCTACTGCGGCATTCACCGCCGTTATTTCTTCTCCCGCCGCTTGCATAATCATCTGGGTGCGTAAAAGTTTGTAGTACTTCTCCTGTTGTTTAGTCATAGCTACTTCACGTTTAACATAGGTCATTTCCGGCAAGTCAAGGCACTCGTCTTTGGTAAACCTAATTGCGGGCTGTAGCGCATTAAACACAATTGTAGAAGCGGAGTCTTTAGGTATCCATCGGAAGGCGCTAACTTTGTACATAACCATGTCTTTAAATGCTGATGCAAACTTAGGCACCCCACTAGGGTTAACCAACTTAGCTATACCGAATGCGTCAACTGGCGACTGCGCCGCAGGAGTACCTGTGAGCATCCATAACCATGTGCTTGGGATTAGCAAGCTGTGCAAAACTTTCCACCGTTTTGCTTGGGCATTTTTGTACGCGTTCGCTTCATCTACAACAATTAAATCGAACCCACCTTCGGCTATGGTGTCCTTAACAATCTCAACCCCGTCATAATTTATGATGACAAAATCGGCGTTACCTCGAATAATTTTTCTACGTTTAGCGGCGTCACCGTATGCAATATCAACTGATCTGTGCATAGCAAATTTAAATATGTCTGCGCGCCAAGCTGAATCCATAATAGATAGGGGGCATATGACGAGCACACGATTGACCTTACCTTGTTTCATTAAGTAGTCAGCCGCCCATACGACACTGCCTGTCTTGCCTGTACCTTGTTCGTTAAAACAGAAAGCACGTTTATGTAGGGTTAGAAATGCCGATGTTGTCTTCTGATGTTTGAACGGTTTGTACTGCCCCGCCCAAGTATATTGCGACATTATTGGTGAGGGTATGTTACATATTTTTAAATTCTTAAGCACCTGTGCTTCGTCGATACCCCACTTAACCAACACTTGATTCTCTCCTACCACTTTACTTTTTGGTATAGCGTCTGTAACACGTTGCGGGTGGCGTAGTGTTAATAGTAATGCCTTGTTGTCTATAATTTCCATCTGTGTTCTCTCTTCGCATACAAAAACACCCGGAACTGCTGTCCGGGGTTAGCTTTTAAATTGTATTACTTCGCTTTCTTCTTACCGTTACGACTTCTGTTTTTACTCGGTGACACTAACCTTGTGCCATCTGAATTCTTACCGCCCTTACTAATTAACTTCTTATGGTCTATATCTTTACCTGTCCTATCTATACCTTTTGCGTCGTACTCTCGCCTCGCTCTTTGCCTCTCCATTCTACCCTCATGTTCCCCACGGGATTTCTGGAGTTCGTATTCTTCTTTATAGGGGCGGTCTTTCTTGGGGTTTTTGTAAGGCATCAATTTCTCCCGTTGTGTGCGCAGTCCAATACTACACAGTGGTTTCGGCATAGCCCTGATGGTCTAGGGTTCCATACATTATTTTCGTAAGCGGCTTTTAATTTATCATGTTCCGCCGTCCATTTACTTAGTATCTCAGGCACATCGTCAACTGTGTATGATGCTTTAATAAACCCTTTACATACAACAAATATTAAACCTGCACGGATTTTCTTTACCTCTGGAAAGTGTTTAAACGTAGCTAAGGCCATAAGTTCTAACTGCCCTGTGTCTGCATACCTAGTCGATTTGCTTGTTTTGTAATCAACAACCCTAGCTTCCCCAGTTGTGTGGTTAATAATGATTAAGTCCGCAATACCCCGCCACCATACGTTAGCATCTTTAAACCCGCATGGTTCTATGTCTTGCGTCAACCCCATCTCATACTCACAATACTTGGTGCCTTCCATATTGTTTAGGCTGTCTAGTACCCCTTTGGCATATTCAAAATACGGGGGTAGCGCAGTTCCGTCTCGTATATATTCTTCTGCGGCAGTGTGAAACCTACTCCCATATAGGGTGGCTTCGGTTGGGGGGTCACTATACTCCTTGGTGATCTTCAAGTGGTAATACTTCTTTGGGCATTGGTCAAATGTCTTGATGCCGCTAAACGACCATGGGGGTAAACTCATCGTCTACGCTCCTCTAAATCCCGTACAGCGGCTTTGGCCATTCTTAGTTCAACTATTAACCCATCTATTAAGTCCATAGCCATAAGGTAATGCTCACTCTTTAACAGCTTATGTAGTTCCTTCATCCCTGCGCTTACAGTTATGGTGTGGAACGAATAGTCTAAGGGGGTATCACTCATCAACAATCTCCATAGGATTTGGCGTAACCGGATTCACAATTAAGGGGCAGTCCCTCTGCCCAAGGTGGCACCCACCGCATCGCCTCTTCAACATCAACAACTGCCTGTTCAACTTCTTCATCTCGTACAACACAAGCAATTGCATCATGCACGGTTAGGACAACACGGTGCTTCTTTGCGATACGTATCATCTGGTCACTTATTATACATCTGGCTATCCCTTGGCAGATATTTTCTACAACTTTACCGCCATAAATACGCGTCCTACCTTTGCGAGTTTTATAGCTGAACTCAAGCCCACGTTCACCTTGCTCGTAATCTAAATCGTCGTACCGCATCAACAACCCTGATGGCAACTTAATAGCACGTGCACTTGGGACTATCTCTAACACACCCGCTTTACCGAGAGGTGAAGCTACATTACTCAACATGTTTATAAGCACATTCTGAGCTTCTCTCCACAACCCAACAATATCCTCGTTGGTATCTCTGTAAATCTGGATAACCCGTTGCGCTTCTGACAACTCCATATCATGCCCAAACGATTTTAGTTGTGCCTGAAACTTCAACGCACCCATCCCGTAGCCCGCACCTAAAATTGTAGTCTTACCAACAAAGCGTTCTTCTTTGGTGATGTCCCCTTCGGGCTTACCATAAATAGCTGAGGCCATCTTCTTATACACATCTTCCTGATTGGCAAAACCTTGTACTAAGTTCTCCTGTCCTGCTAACCACGCTAGTACCCTAGCTTCAATCTGTGCTGAGTCAGCATCAATAATGGTGTACCCCTGCGGTGCGATGACTGACTGTTTAAGTTTATTTGCATTGGCCCCACGACTCGGTAAGTTTTGCAAATTAATTTTACCATCCCCACCAAACCGACCTGTATGCGCGGCGTAGTATCGAATCGGTACAGGCAACAACCCACGTTTGGATATATCAATAAAACGTTGTGTACGAGTTTCCTCCAATGTACTTTTCGTGCCAAGTCTAGCGGCTACTAATGACTGCACTCGGTCGTCAGCATGTTCTTGTAACGCTTTAAACGCTTCATCAGTCTTTGCAAACGCCCAAGTTGTTTTACCATTCGCGGGGCTTATCTTAGTGGGGGGCTCTACACCAAGACCACGTAGTAGGTCAGCGAACTGTGGGTTGCTCATTAAGGTTTTCTTGTCCGCCCCTGCTTGTTCTAATAGCTTGTGCTTGCGTTCTTGCACATCACTCAAATGCGATTCCAAAAGGGGTAGGTCTAAATCTAGTACTGGGTCGATAAACATTCGTAGGGTCAAATCAATTAACTTAAGTTCTTTCTTGGGGAAGTCCTTATACATCAAGGTAAACAGTTTGTACGTGAGTTCAACATCGTTGATGCAATAATCCCCATACCGTGACAACTCCTCAGGGGTAAAATCTTGTCTGTGTTTACCTTTAGCGTTCAATACCTCTGTGCCTTTCTCCCCGATACCATATCGTTCGACCATCGCTTTAAGGGAGCCCCCAACTTCCACACCGTGCAAAGCCCGCCCCATACACAACGTATCGAGATAGACGTAAGGGTCAATGCCAAACCTCCAATGAAGGATAGACCCATCAAATGCAGTGTTATGTGCCAGTACCATAGCGTTCGACCAATCGTACTCTGCATGTAACCACTGTTTGATTTCTTCGTGCGTGCCACTAGCCCATTGTGTAGGTCCGTTGTTTACTTTAACCGCCACACCGATTACTTCAAATTCATGTGAGCGTACGTATGCTTCTGTTGTTACCTTAGTAAGACTAAAGTCTTGGCTATAAAAAGTTTCCATGTCTATCGTAATCAAATCCATTACATCCTCTCCAACATAGCTACTACATCATCTAGGTTATTTTCGTTTACCACGATAGCTATCCCTCCTGCTTTACTAATCAAACTGAGTTCTCTATCTTGTAGCGCAGTGGTCTTGCCCTTACCTGCCTTACACTCAATCGCAAAGTACACGCCGTTATAGCAACCCACAATGTCAGGTATACCGGGGCGGGAATACGGACCACCAATCGGCATAAAGTAATACGCGTTATAAGTATCCAGTATCTTTTTCACACGAGCTTTCACACGTGACTCGGGGGTCATTGCCATCAATACGTCTCCATATCTAGATGTATTTTAAGTTTGTTGGCGCGGACTGGTTTACGTAGGTTGCGTAAAGCCTGTGCCTCTATCTGAATAATGCGATTGGGCGTCACACCATACTGCTCACCAACCTCATCGAGCGTCATAGGGTCCTCCCCATATAACCCGAACCGTAGACTTAAAACCTTTGCCTCTCGCGGGGTAAGAGTCTCCATCACCTCGTTTATCGCGTCGCCGAGTTGGTTTTTAGCTACCACGTCTTCTGGATTCTCTATTGCTAGCATAGCGCTGTCACCAACCCCAAGTAGGTCGTGCAGTACAGCTTGCGATACATCCCTTTCAACGTTATTTTTTAATAATTTTAGATTAAGTTGCTCCACCGTCCATAAGTCCGTTGGCGCCGCACCCAATGTTTCCATGATCTGTTTGGCGATAGGGGTAAATCTCCCAAAACGGTCTATTGGTGAGGTACTAAATTTTACAATGTCCAACACCGCCCCTTGGCGTACCCCCAAACTCCTACAAAACCCCGCAACCGAATCAAACCCCGCATCCTCTATGGCCTTAAGTAGCAGATTGTTACGCACCGATACCTTTACCCTATACTCTCCTGTGTCCATTACTGTTTCTCCTCACATCTTTCAATCAGCGCGGCATACCCACAAATGTCAACCGATGAGTCGCGGTGGCTTGGGTCGTTAGCTAGTCGTGCGCTTTTTAATAACACCATCATTACGCAAACATCTTGCGCGGTAAGTGCCCTATCGCCGACTGATTTTAAATACGCGTTCCACATCGTAGCAATAGCTTCTAAGTTTTTAGCAGGGTGCCCGTAAGTCTTTTCCCGATCACCATAAATAATTGTTTGGGCTTCTTTGAGGACTGACTTGTCCCCCCTATTGGTTTCTACCCTATCTTTAATTATGTCTTGGATTGTTTGAGGTTTTTGCATCTTGCGCTCCCTGTCCGTCATCCGTTGTTGCAACTCTCCGTTGAACATATCTATCTTATCCATCGTGCTCTCCTAATACGTCTACGTCGTCTGGTATAGCGTTATCAACCCAAAAATTTATCCTGTCTATTTCTTTCTGTAGAGCATCGCGCATACTTACAAAAGTCGGTACGGAGCTTTCTCCTATAACTTCCTCGGCTACGTGCCTCATCTGGTGCATGTCAAACGCTTCGGATATCAAGCTAGCAAGCGTGGTTTTGTAGGCAACGCGCTCATCATCTTCGGTCGTGTCTGATACCCAATATATAGTCATCGGGTCGTCTGGGCGTGGGTTCCCAATACCGTCACCACCACTCGAAAACGAACATGGTAAATAAAACATTACGTGTGCATCGACGTCGATAAGAGCACTTATCGGGTAATCCAAAAGTTCTTCTGGGGGGTATTGCACTAAGACCGCCCTAAAATCGTCATCCATACACTCCTCCGCTTATCCAGTTTAAATACTGCCAGTTAACTTCTCGTTGTTTCTTAGCGCTTCGTTTTGGTACCACCACTTTAGCTAGTGCAATACAGTGATCTATCTGTGCCTGTTCTGCTTCCGTGTAAGGTCTCATCACTCGATGCCATTTCCGTTCTGCGCGAACCACAGGTACCCGCCCTTTTGGTTTTGCCTTGTCGGGTCGGTTACCAATTTTAAATATACCCGCACGGGGGCCTTGCTCTGGGGATGTCCATCCTGCTATATACAAAAAGTTTAAACCCCGCATGTCAAATATAGTTGTTTGCGCCATAGTCTCGCCCACACCAGACACTTCGTGCACCTGCCGCATAGTTAGTCCCTTGGGGGCGTTCATTAAGGCTTCTGCTACCCGTTTAATATGCGGGTATGGGCAATCTTTATACCCCTCAAATGTTTCAGGTACGAAACGATTAACCTTCCGTGCGGCCATAATTCTCTCCTATTGATTTGATATACCCTCGCATAAAACCTTGCTCATAGGCTTTACGTATTGTGTAGATACTCAACTCCTGATTGTTCATATCACGTATGAAAACTGCGGCCGCTTGCACCGCCTTACCGTGCACCAGTGGGAACGTAGCACCTTTACTCTCTAGGTCCCTCCATGCTTCCTCTTCTTCGAGAGTGGGTTGGTCAAAGTTAATTTCTATTTGTGTGGGTGTCATTAGTAAACCCCCGTACCGTGAAGTTTTAGATTGTGCTTATCCATAGCCTCAGTTATTTTTGCTAAACTTTTTTGGCCTATGTTAGGTATACACGTAAACGATCTATTATTCATATTTAGTAAGTCCCCTAAAGTACGGATGTCGTGGTTATACAGCGCTGTAATTATTTTAGTATCTAGCCCATCGTTAATAAAAAACTCCCCTATTGCTACGTGGGCGTCAGGGTGCTTGGTCCCCGTTTCGTGCCTTATATATAACATCGCATCGGCGATTGCGTAACTCCCTACAGCTAGTGCCTGTGAGTATCTTGAAAGCGTGGTCTTACCTGCTAATGCTTGATAAAACGGTTGCGATATTAAGCTGGTTAGAGCCTGTCCTGCGAACCAGTCGCGCAGGTCCATATTTATATTTGTATTTAGTTGTGTGGGTGTCATGCTTCATCCTCTACGGTTTCACTAAGCTCGGTGTAGCAACCTTCGCTTTTAAAGTTACGCTTCAAGTATGCCTTACCGCCGTCAACTGCACAGCTCTTACACTTGCACCAAACAAAGTCATGGCGGTAAGTACTTTCAATGATGTCACCACATTCGTTACATTGGATTTTATTGCTGATGATTGTCATGTGTGCTTCTCCTTATTTAAACACCACTAGGGCAGATGGAAATGGTGCGCTGTTCTTGTGCCCCCCAAACTTTAAACGCCC
>Ga0075110_1000643_pt1 | contig 16490 bp, 16 predicted proteins | sample AntAceMetag02UK8_FD_69799 | JGI IMG/M metagenome (GOLD analysis project Ga0075110, IMG submission 69799) | Saline lake microbial communities from Ace Lake, Antarctica - Antarctic Ace Lake Metagenome 02UK8 | ecosystem: Environmental > Aquatic > Non-marine Saline and Alkaline > Saline | place... | reverse complement strand
TATTGCAGATCTAATTGAACGACCAGATCAATACTTAGGCGATAAAACTTATGTTCGCGCTACACTTGACATAGACATTGATTTTGATGACGCATCGTTTGTTCGAGAGACTTTGTCAAGTCTTTACAATCTTCGAGAGTTTACTTTCTTACCAAAGAAAAGAGAACAGGAAATCTTAGAAGTCGGAAATGAAGATGTTGACTTTGAATCTGTTGATTCAGTAGTGATCGGACAATTACAAAACGTCGATTCGAATACATTTGATTCGAACCTTTTAATCTCAATTTATCAGGCCCTATAAATGATTCAATTTGAAAAAATTATTCTAAAGAACTTTATGAGTTTCGGTAACGTACCGGAATCTATTCCGCTTGATCGTGATCCGTTGACGTTGATCTTAGGAAGAAACCAAGACAAAGGTGAAGACTCAGGTGAAAGAAACGGTGTCGGTAAATCCAGTATCGTTATGGCGCTGCACTTTGCTTTGTTCGGTATTTCGGTTGGTAACAAAATTAAGAAGCCGAGGCTAATCAATAACATCAACCAAAAGAATCTTGAAGTAACTCTGAAGTTTACAATCGGAACGAACTCTTACACGATTAAAAGATTCCGTAAACCAGAGAAGCTAGAGTTTTACGTCGACGATCACTTGGTAAATGACCAGGGCGGTGACGAAGGCCAAGGCGAGATGGGAAAGACCCAAGAAGAAATCAATCGTGTAGTCGGCATCACTCCTGATATGTTTAACCAATCAATTTTCTTGTCAGTCATTACTGAGCCGTTCTTGCTATTAGGATCCGGCAAGCAACGTGAATTGATCGAAGAACTTCTAGGAATTACTCAATTATCTGAGAAATCAACTACTCTCAAAGAAATGCTAAGAGAAACAAAGACTCAACTTGATAAAGAAACGTTCAAAATCAAAACAGTCGAAGAGACTAACGCCAGGGTTAGAACCAATCATGAAAAGTCAATTCAAAACTTGATGTCCAGAGAGACACGTTGGGAGAATGAGCATAGGTTCGAACTCGACGGGATTGAAAAAGAAATCGCTGAATACAGTGAGATCAGTATCAACCAAGAAATTAAAAATCACGAACTCCTAGCTGAATGGCTAGAAAAGAAAGTGGCACAAGATCAATTATTGTCTGAACTCGAAAGAACTAATATCGAAAAGGGTCGTCATGATCGAGCAAAGCAACAAGCTTTCAAGCGTTTAGAAGATTTGGCAATTGATTTAGAATCAGCTGAAGAACAAAAATGCCCTACTTGTGGTCAGGACGTGCATGACGATAAACACGATTCTGTCCTTGGCGGCATCGTTGAAAAAGTTGAGTTTTACGAAAAGCAACTCAGAGAAGAAGACGATAACCTGGCACAAATTGAGGAACGCTTACAAGAACTAAGCGAACTAGAATTTGACCTAGGTAAAAAACCTGAGGTATTCTATACCGAAGTTAAGGATGCATACAAACACAAAAGTACGCTGAAATCTTTAAAAGATGGATTGAAATCTGAGAAATCAAAAACCAATCCTTACTCTGAGCAAATTGCTTCCCAACCAGATGCACCGTTGCAGGATATCAATTATGAATTAAAGGATGATCTCATTCAACTTAGAGACCACCAAGAATTCCTTTACAAACTCTTAACCAGCAAAGACTCATCAGTTCGAAAACATATTATTAACCAGAACATCAGTTACTTGAATGCTCGCTTAGGTATGTATCTCGAGAAACTAGGGTTGCCACATGAGGTTGAATTCTTGAATGACCTCAGCACTGAAATCACAATGCTCGGTAATCAATATGACTTCTTGAGTCTATCTGCGGGTGAGCGGGCACGCTTGACTTTGGGACTTATTTTTGCTTTCCGTGATGTTTGGGAATCACTAAATCAAACAATGAACATCTTCTTTGTTGACGAATTTCTCGACACGGGGTTAGATACAGCGGGTGTAGAATCCGCGCTTAAGACCTTGAAACAATTGGGTCGAGAACGCGCAAAGAACATTTTTATCATATCACACCGTGAAGAGTTAATTTCAAGATGTTCAAATGTATTAACGATTGTAAAAGAAGGCGGCTTCAGTCAACTCGAATGGCAAAGAGACGAGGAAGAAGTATGACAGAAAAATCAGTCTTCCTGATACCACTTGATCAATTCCGAAACTGCCATTCCGGCAGCAACTTCTGTACCTAAACGCATGGCGGCCTTCTCTCGAAGTTCACCTTCTGTGAGCCCATCCACCAGATCGAGTCCGTCTCTGACTGGTTGGGTTACGACGTCGATCGCCGAGCTTAAAAATTTATCAAACATATCTTTATTTAACACCTTGTCAAACTTTGTCAAGAATATTATTGATCAGATGAATGTACGGTGTTAGGATTATAATAAGAAAAACACAAAACTAAAGGAGTTTAAATGATTTTATTCGACGAAGAAGTTAGAGCAGAACTTATTGAATGCGGTTACAATCCCGATGATGATGAAGATGTATTGGCCTGGGCGGAAGATTTACTAGAAGGTTAATGCTTGACTCCTGTTCAACTCGGTGTTACTTTAAGTGACACTGAGGAACAGGAGTTTTCAATGCAAACATATTCCCAAGATCAAATCAACAATTTTCGTGCTTACCTGTCTTATAAGTAAACAGTCCGCACTTCCCTCATCATGTTTTTGCTAAAATCAAAATCCCAACCTGCCCGACCATTAAAACTGCAAGTGATGCTATTGCGCTACTTTCCCAAAATGCAGTAGTCGATGCTTTTAATTCTTATCTAACGTATATGAACTTCGGTTCAAAAATTCAAGATCAACTCTTAAATCTGACCGTTAATCAGTTACAAGCAAAACGCTTAATCGCAAAACGGGACGTCGAGCCGATCACAATCGAGCAGTTCTTAATTGAACGAGCAAAGCCTTCACCACAAAGCCTTCGCCACAAAGCCTAAAACAAAAAGCGCGGAATGTTAATTCGTTACGCGCTTTTTCCTTGTCTAAAAATGGATTAAATCTTTTTCTTGTAAAGTTTGACCAATTCTTTTTTGGTCTCTTTTCCAGAAAGTTCTATATTATTATGTTCAAGGAGGATCGTTATTTGGTCCTCCTTTTTCATATTCTTAAATTTGGTAACTTTTTTATTCTTATGTGCTGGATGTTCGTAATCAGTTTGATTAGATTTGAGATAAGATAAATGATCTTCCAGCCATCCAATATAATCAGTTTCTAGGCTCACGTGCCCAGATCGTCTAAAACGATAAAATAAAATTCCTTCCAATAAATTGCATCTTCTGCACAAAACCCCACGGACTAAACCCGAATCGTGATTGTGGTCAACGTGGCGGTTCGTATTATCTTCAGTCAATAAATCTTCAGAGCAAATGCCGCATTTATAATCTTGTGCGACGAGCAACTCATCACGAATTCTTGCGATATCTTTTGATTTAAGAATTGTAACCAAGGGATCTCCATTTGAATTAATGTCAGGTAATGCCACAAGTGACCCATCTCCCAGCAAACCTATTAAAAGCTGTCCCCGACATTATATTTATCAACTTATAAATAATAGAAACAAAACAGGAGACACCCAATGAGCGAGATCAGGCTAAAGAATGCCCTTTCACAAATGAAAAACGAAGCTGTTTCGGAACGTAAAAATCATATCCGAAAGCATCGAAATCAACAAGGTGAGGCATGGTCAGTTGAATGCCAACTGGCTGACCCGCAAGACGCCAGACGAATGAACGGATTCATGCAACATGAATTGGATCTATATAATCAAATCCTAGAATATTTCAACCCAACTGCAAGAACTGCTCCAGAGATCTTCTCGGCTTTTACCGAAGAGCATATCAATTTGTTTGCATTCTTAGCACAGCACGGTATCGATATTCGAAGAATACGAAAAAGCAATCTACCAGATGTTATGAAAGAATTCGAAACGATTCTATTCGACGGTTCTATTAGTGAAAGAATGAAAATCCTAATGGAATCAGTAGGCGGATCTTATTCGATGCTTGAATCAACCAAGAAAGCAATGGCTCGTGAGCTAATGAAATTCTATGCTGAGGACGCAAGAGTACGTCAGCAAAGAATGCCAAAAGGCGGTGACCAAGAATTTAAAACCCCACCTAAGTCTTTGGCACAGCAAACCCCAATCAGCAAGCGTCACTTGCAGATGAAAAGAGACCAAGTCAAAATCAAATTCAACGAAAAAGAAGACCGTTCGGAAATTTCGATCCCTTATTGTTCTTCACCGATTTACGTGAAAGAAGTTGATCTATCAGATCGTAATTCTTGGAATATTATGATCGTTCACCAAACACCAAATGTAATGGTCCTACCAGGATCACCTTGGGTTTTAGACTTCAGGGGCATCAAGAACGATTACTTGGTTGATTATTTAGACAACCGTAACGATAAGTCAGGAGTATTCTGGCATGCCAAATCAAACAGGAGTGGAAGATAATGTCACAACTTTTAGAAACTTGCTTTTGCTTAGTGCAGGCCTAGTAATGAATCCAAATAACGGAAATATGGTTATTATTTTCTTAACTCGATATTCGGAAGAGCCAACGGACGCCGAATAATCTTATTGACGCTCGCAGTTTAGATATATAGTATCAGATAGTTAGAACATAGTGACTCAGATATGGTGGTATACCACCGACGGAAGGGATGCCTAGGTATCAGGAACGTCGTAAAACCCGCGTCACACGGGACCGCAATGAAAACTTCCAGGAAGAGGCACCATCCGAACTGGGACAGACGGCGGAATATTTACATGCACTCAATGAATCGGCGAGGTATGTGATAAGGATTAAGATTTTAATCTGAAATAGGTCGCGGATGCTGATGGCATCTTTGAAAATGAAGAACCATATCCAAAAATTAGAAGGCACAAATTAGGCACAACACTACCATAGGCAAAAAAATCAGGTGAAATGAATACCGCAAGGCACAAATCAGGGCGACGACCCGTAGGCACAAGGATTTGGATCATGCTCTGTCTCGAGACACTGACAACATGAACTCCGTTAGAAACTTTGAAGGTATGAAGTAATAACGGACGCCGGTTTTGGCTTAGCCACAAAACCTAGAGCGATAGGCGGGATTCGGAAACCCCTCGTTTGTATAAACTCTACATACCCTGACCATACGATGTACCATACGGAAATCGTCCTTTTGCCCTATTTCCAGTTACTTGGAGGCGGGGGCAAAAGGACTGGACTCACCCAACGGAATGTGTCTTGTTCAAGCCTCATCCAATAGACTAATATGACTTGAAATGGTTTTAATGATGTTTCTAGAAAAAGTTACCAATGAAAACTGTTAGGTTTTCATTAGATCTTTAGATCTTAGATAATTGTTATATTGTTTCACACTTGGAATCTTTGCGACTATCGTGAGGCTTTCTTCATTGCTCTATGATATTCTTCGTAGGCATCAACCATTGATTGTCTATCTTCTCTGGTAGAGAGCCACAATTCTGTCCAACCAATTCGGCCTTCCATATACATCATTATCTGGCTAATCTCTGACCGGATAGCTTTTGCCTCATCTTCGATTTCAGTGAGGAAACCGGAAATTCCCTCATCGTCTAGGAGCAAAAGCTTTAGTCGAAAAAATTTGAGGGATCAAATGTTAAATTTTCTTCGACATATTCATGTTGACAATGAGTACAAACACAATTCTGTGAATTCGGAACGCCGGCTTCATTAAGGCTTTTGATTTTAAATCGGATATTGTCTACTTCTTTTGTATCAAGTTCTTTGACCATAGGTTCAATATGTTTTCTTTCTTTAACGAAAATTCCGTCAGGGGTTTGAACTCCCATTACTGAATCACAAACCAACTCGAAGTTCATCTTAACCATTTTGTCAAAACTATTTGCAAAAGTTCTAATCTTTTCTTCGTCGGCCATTTCTTCTCGGTCGACTAATTGCATAATTTTTGTTTGTTCGAACTGAGCTAGGTTTGACTTTGTGCTGGTCTTAAAATCGTGCGGTTTCATTACCAAAGTCAAACCGTTTGATAATTCGATAGAGTTTTCGTCATCTAAGAAAGTCATTGTATCGATAGCCATTCGAATTGATCGGTCAAATTCGTTTATTTCATTACATTCAGGGCAAGTTGATTTAAAATCAATTGTATCTCCGTAAGACGCAAATCTAATTGCTAGCATCAAAGCGGTTACATCAGGAACAACCAACATTGAAGGATCTCCTTTAATTCCCGGAACACATGATTTGATAACGTCCAACATTCCTTGACCGTTTAGCAAGGCGTCTGGGCTTTTTAATGAAAGGTCATCAGATGCGGTCATAGCCTTAATATCGAGTTCATCGTTATTATTCAATTCCAAAAAGTTCGGAGGATAGAATAATCCTCTTGAAGGTAAAGGAATTGAAATTTTAGTCTGGCGACCATAACCGGCGAGTGGATTTGCTGTCTGTGACATCGGGTTCTCCAAATTGGTAAATAAAACTACTAGACTTATTTATTCGAGGAATCATGGCTTCTGCAGACGATATTTTAGATGGCTTAGAAATGTATGCTAGCCGTGCGGGCGATTGGTCAACGGAAGAAACTGCGAAAGATATGCTTGCAGTTATCACCGAGATTGCTAAAAAAGCCGGCGTTTCACAGAAAACCTTAGAAAATACTGCCAAGAAGTTCGAAAAACCTTCGGCGAATATAAATGAATTCTCCAAACAAAATAAGACTTATCAATCAAAGATTTCGGTTACTGTTCAAGAACTTAATAATTCGTTAGGATTGGGAAAAACTAAGTTCGGTTCTATGCTAGGAAATGTAGACAACCTCGGTAATTCAATCAGATCCGGAACTGGATTATTCTCGAAATTGAATCCGGTTATGTTAGGTCTTACTGGAGTTTTTGTTGCAGTTACCGCAGCAGTTAGTACCTTGGTTGAATATATAATGGACTCCGTGAACGTGTATATGCGTTTGCGTGATGTTGGTATTACTTTTGCTGGCGGTCTGGTTGAAATGCGATACGCAGCAGCTAACGCGTCAATGGGATTTGAAGAGTTTAGCAAAACACTAGCAGAAAACTCAAAAGTAATTACAGCATTCGGTGGTGATGGCGCTAGACAGTTTAGTATTTTGTCTAAAGCAGCAAGAGACACAGCAACAATGCAAAGAGGGTTGGCATTTACAACCGAACAAGTGAATGAGTATTTGTTAGATTATTTGGAAGTACAACGCCAGACAGGTCTATTGGATCGACTGTCAGCCGGCGAGACAGCTAGACGCACTTCCGATTACTTAGAGTCGTTAGATATGTTCTCACAAGCGTTAGGTAAATCTAGAAGCGAACTTGCTGAGTCTAGTAAAAGTATGACTGAGGGTATTCGGATTCAAGCAGGTCTTAGAGCTATGCCTAAAGAGATCAGAGATACCGTTATGGATAACTTGAAAAGAGCTGGTCCTGCTTTTGATGCTATTGGTCCTGAATTCGGTGAAATGGTAAAAGAAATGATAGCAACAGGCGGTCGGCCGGTATCAGAAGCTGCGAAGATGTTTATAGCAGCTTCACCTGAACTCGGTTCACAAGTCATGGCTCTTGCTGACAGAATGGGTAAAACTAGACTTTCTAACGAAGATTTCCGAGAAGAAATGATAAAACTCAAAAAGAATGTAGGCCCCGTGGCTGACGATATGTCCCAACTCGTTGCTCAACTCGGTGAGTCCCAACCAGCCTTTGCTAGTTTTATGGGTTCACTATTGAATATAGAACGAATGAAAATAGGAGGGAAAGGGGAAGTTGATCCGTTGGTTAGATTGATGTTGAAACTTGGTGAAACCATGAAATCTATTACCGGTGCATTTGACTCTATGAAGGCAAGTATCTTCGAAAATCTAGAAGGACCTCTAGAGCAATTTGCAACATGGATGAATACAAAAGTTCTACCTGGCTTGAAAACATTTTTTGATGAAATTATAGGAATTTTTCAAGGCGAAGGTGATTTTGGCGACAAACTAGTCAATGCCTTTTCTCATGTTTTTGATAGATTAGCAGAAACTCTCGGTCCTATTCTTTCGGATATGATAACTTTTATGGTTGATTCTGTTTTAAGAAGTTTGCATATTGAAACCGATGCGATGGAACAACGAAAGAAGTTCAGAGAGAAAGAAAAGGAAATTCAGTCCGGAAAAAGTATGTCAGCGGAAGAATTTAAAGCAATGGCAAGAGACTTGATGATTGATGTTAGAGACGGTGATGTTTCCAAAGCTGATGCAAATAAAATGATGCAGAAAGTCCGTGATGCTCAATCAGAATTATTGAAAAGACAAGGCGACGGTTTTAAACCAGTCGGTAATATGAATGCATATAATGAAAATATTTATGCAAACCCTAACACACAGCAAAGTTCTATGCGCATCGGTCGCCGCGTCACCCGAACCGGCCCAAGCTTTGCCCACGCCGGTATCAATAATGCAATCCCGAAACAACAGAATACTCAAATGCCTAAGGTAACTCCAACAAAACCTGACATTAAAGAAGAAGAGAATGGTTTCGGGTCGACTTTGATCAATAAAATTTCAGAACTAATTGATGTGAGTAATGCAAACTTAACTCAGAATGCGGCCTTGGCTAGGAAACAAAAAAGAGCTACCGATAAAGCCGGTGAAAAAGTAGAAGGATCGTTCTAGAAGTAATCGGTACTGACTAAATAAGATTATAATAAACCCATAAGGAGAAAACCATGGCATCATGGAAACGTCACTATCGTTTAGCTTCAAAAGAAGCTAGAATGAATTTATACCGAAATAAGGATGATGCAGGGTATGAACCAACCGGTTCTTCTAAAAATTACCAGTCTTTCCTTCCAGAGGTATATGCAGGTTTTCCAAACAGAATAGACCGTTTCCGTCAATATGATATGATGGAAAATGATCCAGAGATTAACGCGGCTATGGATATCTTAACAGATTTCTGTACTCAGAATAATGACGACGACGGCGGCAACCCTTTCCGTATTGAGTTTGGTAACGATACTCCGGATACGGTTATTGAAACTATTCAATCAATTCTCAAGGGCTGGGTGAAACTTAATAACTTGGACAGAAGAATTTTTGATATTGTTCGTTCAACTTTGAAGTTTGGTGACTATTTCTTTGTTAGAGACCCGGAAACATTCGAACTATACCCAGCGAACCCGTATAATATCGAAAAGGTTGTGGTTGATGAATCCCGAGGAAAAGAAATTGAGCAATACTTCATTAAAAACTTGGAGTTAAACCTTCAAGGGCAAGTAGCAACTGCTGCAGTTGCTACAACCAATAACTATGCAATTTCCGGAACAGCAGCTACTACCAACCTAACCGGTAGTCAAGGAACGACAGGTGGCGGCACTAACTCACAAATGGGTGGGTCGGCGTCAAGTAGATTTGCTAACAATCCACAATCGTTTGCTGTTGGGGCTGAAAACGTCGTCCATGTTTCTATGAACGCAGGCGACGATCCTAACTGGCCATTCGGTACTTCTGTTCTTGAGGCGATTTACAAAACCTACAAGCAGAAAGAATTGCTAGAAGATGCGATTATCATTTACCGTATTCAACGTGCACCGGAAAGACGAGTATTTAAAATCGACGTTGGAAACTTACCGCATCACAAAGCTATGGCTTTTGTTGAACGTATGAAAAACGAAATGCACCAGAGAAGAATCCCAACAAGGGACGGATCTGGATCTAATAGTTTTTCACTTATGGACACAGCATATAACCCGATGTCGATCCTAGAAGATTTTTATCTTCCAGTTACTGCAGACGGTCGTGGTTCTGATATTACCACGTTGCCTGGTGGTGAGTCACTCGGTCAAATTGATGACTTGAGATTCTGGAACAATAAACTAATCAGAGGTTTGAAAATTCCTAGCTCGTATCTTCCGTTTGGTCCAGATGACGGAGCGCAGACATTTAATGATGGTAGACTAGGTCAAGTATTTGTTCAGGAAATTAGGTTCGCAAAGTATTGCCAGAGACTGCAGAATAACTTTGCTCCAACTTTTGACGCTGAATTTAAAAAGTTCTTAGAATACAAAGGCTACAATATCGACATCACTGATTTTGAAGTTCGTTTCAATAAACCGATGAACTTTGCAATCTGGACTAAGATCGAAATGATGAACTCTTCGATTAGTCTTTACACTCAGATGGCTGACCGCCCAGAGATTTCTACTCGTTTGGCTATGGAAGAATTCTTGCAGTGGGATGATGAAATTATTGCTAGAAACGCTAGAATGTGGAGAGAAGAAAACCCAACAAAACTCAAGGGTGTAGCTTCACTTGTAGCAGATGATGACATGGCAGACGGAGCACCGGGACTACAATCGGTTGGTGTTGGTTTGCCGGGCGAAGATGAAGACTTCGGAAATGAGGAAGGTTTAGACAGTCCGTTAGGTGGCGAAGATGAAGACACTGAGGACGATAACGATGAGGAAACGATCTAATGAAGCATAATGAAATCATGGAAGCTGACATGTATGAGCCAGGACAGGATAAGTCTATGCGAAAAATGTCGGATACTCGAAAGCCTAAGATCACTCTAAGAAACCTGAATAGACTCAGAAAGATGCGAGAAGTGAAAAAAGCTGAACAACAAAAGTCCGCATCAACCCTTGAAATTCAATACGCTAGCTCGGGATCAGACGAATAATTAAACTAAGATTTGAAGAAAATTTTCAAAAGTAGCACTTTTGGTATTCTTTGGTACGTCTTTTAAGACTTTTCTCCTAAATATATTTGAAAAACTGTGGTTTTATCAATCTTACGTAAGGAGAAAAATTAAATGGCAAAGAACATCGACAGTAAGCTTTTTGAAGCTTTCGATGCATTCACAAATAAAGACTTTGACAAAGCAGACGCTTTGTTGCATGAGTTCTTTGTTGGGAACGCAAAGAACCAGCTTCAAGAGACCTGGGATGCTACATACGAAGACGACGAAGAAGAAGGCATGTACGCTAACGAAGTTGGCGGAGACATGGGTGATGACTTCGAATCAGATGTGGTTGACCAAGAAGAAGCAACAAACGATTTAGAAAACGGAACAGGCGTTGACATCGACGTTGAAGATGATCCAAACGCACCAGTAACAAAGGCAGATTTCCAAGATCTCGACGACAAGATCGACGAACTAATGGCTGAAGTTACCGACGAAGGCGACGACGAAGAAGAAGATTTTGACTTCGACGACGAAGAAGGCGAAGAAGGCGAAGAAGGCGAAGAAGGCGACGACGAAGAAGATGACTACGAAGACGAAGACGATCTAGACGAAGGTGAAGATCTTGAACTAGACGAGTCAGAAGACGAAGACGAAGACCTAGAAGAAGGTGTCGACTATAAAGACATTGGTAAGGTTTCCGGCGGCGACGACGGCGCGAACGCAAAGTCTCCTCATCCTAAACATAATAAGGGCGGCAAAGCAGAAGGAAAGATGGGTAAGTCCCAGAAGGAAGAATCCGGACGCACAGCACCATCCTTTAAAGACGAAGTCCAGACAAAAGACGGAAACCAAGGTTCCGGCAAAGAGCGCCAGAAAAAAGTTTCCGACAGTGACAAGGCTTCCAAGACCCCATCAGACGATCAAAACGTCAACTCACCGATGAATGAGGTCTAAATGAATCAGAAGACGCTACTCCAAGAAGTACTCTCACAGCAACAAGCTAGACTGGTCGTTGAATCAGATAAGAATGATGCAGGTGAGAAAAAATTCCATATGGAGGGTATCTTTATCCAAGGTAATCAACCTAACCATAACGGTAGGAATTATCCAGAGGGTGAAATACGGTCAGCGGTAGATGACATCCAAGCTAAGATTGATAGCGGTTTTTCGGTTACTGGTGAGTTGGATCATCCTGATTCACTCACCATTAATCTCGACCGGATCAGTCATGTAATTGATAAAATGTGGATGAACGGATCAGACGGCATGGGTCGTTTGACTATAATTCCAACACCGTGTGGCGACATTGCCGCAGCTCTTTTAAAGAGTGGTGTAAAGCTTGGTGTCAGTTCAAGGGGTTCCGGCAACGTGAACGAAGCAACAGGAAGTGTTTCAGAATTTGAAATCATTACTGTTGATATTGTTATGCAGCCTTCTGCTCCAGAGGCTTTCCCGACTCCAATTTACGAAAGTATTTTTGGAACTCGAAAAGGCCTGCAGACCCTAGATGTGTTTCAAGCAAACCGCGATGGAGATCGTATTGCTGAAAAATACGTTGAGTCACAATTGACTGAATTTATTAAATCACTCAAGTAAGGTAGGAGAACCTAATAATGGCAGATCTAAAACAAAAACTTGCAGAGGGTGGACTTCCTAAAGAAGTACAAGATACCATTCTCGAGGCATGGAATGAGCAAAAAGCTGAGATCCGTGCTGAAGCAACTGCCGAAATTCGTGAGGAAATCGCTGTCAAGTATGAACATGACCGCGAACAGACCGTAACTGCAATGTCCGAAATGATTAATGACGTCATCGCAGAAGAAGTTCAAAGTCTAAAGGAAGAGCGTTCAGCTCTTGCTAAGGAGCGTGTCCGGAACAAAGAAAAGCTTTCTAAGTTCATGGAATTCGCAATCCGCAAACTAGGAACAGAAGTAGTCGAACTTCACGAAGATCGCAAAGCTCTTGAAGAAAATATGAAAAAATTCAAAGAGTTTTATCTACGTCAGGCAGACAGAGAACTTACAGAGTTTCGTGGAGAAACCAAATCACTTGCTGAAGCACGTGTTAAGGTACTTTCCGAAGGTCGTAAGAAACTCGAAGAAGCTCAAAAGAAATTTGTCACTCGTGCAGCAAGAAGTGCAGCTGAGTGGATCAAAGAATCAACCAAGAAAGAGTTCAACGAATTCCGTAAGGAAATCAATGAAGCTCGTCAGAATAGATTTGGACAAAGAATGTTTGAATCGATGGCTGAAGAATTCAGAACTTATTTCTACAATGAAGATGCACATTTTCAGGAATTGACTAACGCAATTCAAGAGCGTGAGCAGAAACTCGAGGAAGCTCAGGCTGCTCTCGAAGACAAGGACTCGTTAATCGCAGAATCTAAGAAAGAAGCTAAGATTGCACGAGACCGTTTAATCCGAGAGGCAAAGATTAGTTCTTCTCTCGGTCATCTACCGCGCGATAAGCGTAGTGTAATGATGGAATTGCTTGAAGACGTTCAGACCGAAAGGCTTGACGAATCTATCAAGAGATATTTGCCAATGGTTCTAAAGGAAGGCAAGAAACCAGTTCGCGAGAAAAAGGTTTTGTCTGAGTCAGAACAGAAGGCAGGCAAGAGAGTCGTTACAGGAGATCGTGCCGAGAAGGTGATCACTGAGTCAAACGATCGCATTGACGAAGTCGATGGAGAAATTGATCGACTAGTTTATTTGGGAACACGTTCCTAATCTAAAAGGAGAAAAAGAAAATGAGTATGCTACTTGAAAATAGAAAGTGGGGCGTTGTAAAAGACAAGCTTACCGAAGGCCTAACCGGCAATCGTAAAGATGTTCTTGGCGTCGTCCTAGAAAACCAGCGTAAGTGGCTTGTTGAGGCAGCGTCCTCAGGTGCAACCACAGCAGGAAACATCGCAGCGTTGAACAAGGTTATTTTGCCTGTTATTCGCCGTGTTATGCCGACTGTTATCGCTAACGAAATTATCGGTGTTCAGCCGATGACTGGCCCAGTTGGTCAGATTCACACACTTCGTATCCAGTATGCTGATACGGTTCCAGGAGCAGGAACTGGTGCAGTTGCAGGTGACGAAGCTCTTAGCCCGTTCAACATCGAGAATCATTACTCCGGTAATGAGAATCCTGCAAACCCTGGTCCAGCACGTACTGCCCAGCTTGAAGGTCGTATGGGTAACAAGATGAACATTCGTGTCTTGAAAGAAACTGTTGAAGCAGAAAGCCGTAGACTATCAGCTAACTGGACAATCGAATCCATGCAGGACGCACAGTCCCAGCACGGCATCGACATTGAAGCTGAATTGATGGCTGTTCTAGCACAGGAAATGACCGCAGAAATTGACCAGGAGATCTTGAACAATCTTCGTACCCTAGCTGGTACCGCAACGGTTACTTTCGATCAGTCAGCTGTTTCCGGTGTTGCAACATCTGTTGTTGATGAGCACGCAGCACTAGCTGTTCTTATCAACCAGCAGGCAAACCGTATCTCACAGCGTACACGTCGCGGTGCAGGTAACTGGTGTGTTGTTAACCCACTAGTCATAACAGTTTTTCAGTCCGCTGGCGCATCCGCGTTCGCACGTACAACTGAAGGAACTTTCGAAGCACCAACAAATACCAAGTTCGTTGGTACTTTGAACGGCGAGATGAGAGTTTATGTTGACACATACGCAGGTGACAACGTCGACGTTCTAGTTGGATACAAAGGAACCAGCGAGTCGGATGCAGCAGCATTCTATTGCCCTTATATCCCTCTAATGAGCTCCGGTTCCGTTATGGACCCGAACACAGGCGAGATGATCACAACGTTCCTAACACGCTACGGCTACTTGGAATTGAAAGATCAGGCATCTTCACTTGGTAACGCAGCTGACTACCTCGGTAAGGTTGCAGTTTCCAACTTGCGCTTCTACTAAGCCGAAGGCTTAGAAGACGCTCGTAAAGAGCTAAGAAGAATTTATCCCGGGGCTTCGGCCTCGGGATTCTTCATGATTATTATTGATTTTTAGATAAGAATAATAATAAAATAAAATAAAATTGAACAATGAATTTAACAGACAAACAAAAAGACAGATTTCTAAAGATTATAGAAGGTAGCTCAAAGCATATAGGTCAGTCACTTCTTCGGGAAAAAATAAAGACTTGCTTGCTTGGATAGAATCATATGAATTTGATTTTGAAACCATAAATCTAACCGAAAAGGTTTATTTGGTAGTTGCTGAATTTGACCCGATTTGTGAGAACGGAAATAAAAGATCTTTCAAGTCTTGGTCTGATGGATACGTTTTAGGTTGTGGCCGACCGAAGCAATGTGAATGTGTTTTCAAAGCTGTTAACGAAGCCCACCATAGAAAAATTGATAAACTCAAAAACGATTTAGAATATCGAACAGGTATAGGTAAGAAAATTACCAAAAAGCTGAATGCTTTTTATGAAAGAACCTCAGACGAAGATCTTAGAATTCGTTATGATTCAATAAAGGCCTCGCTGCAATCACAAGCAGTAAAAGACAAAAGAGCCAAGACGAAAATTGAAAGAGGTCAACAAATTGACCCAGCTGAACGAACTGAACGTGACGAATATTATCATCAAGTTGGAATCATAACTGAGCAGAACTTTCGAGACCATTTCTACGAAATTAATCCAGAAGGTTTATCTAGGGGAGAGTATCATCTAGACCATATCTACTCTAAGATCGCCGGTTATCGTAATGGAATATCGCCCGAAGTAATTGGTCACTGGAAAAATCTTCGAATGATGACAGAGTTAGACAACAAAATCAAGGCCGGGAGATGCGATCAAACCATCGAAGAATTAATGGAGGCTATTAAATGATCCTCTATTAAATCAAAAATCTACTAGCGGTTACATGACAAACTCCTTTTATATGGATCAAATTTATCTTTCTCATCTAAGTAGTCTTTATTCTAGACGATTTATTTCATTTTGTCAAGAAGTTTTTCGAGAAATTGTTGGTTTCGATTTTGATTTGAAGAGTGTTTAGAAGCCAGTCACGAGCCTCTTCAGACATCATGCCGAGATCAAACCGACTTAATGTTTGGATCTTAGCGTTCATCAATTTTTCTTGTGTGTTCATTTCCACCATTTCTTCTTCTCCGGACCAGAATTCAGTCGGGTGAACTCGGCATTAATGAGATTTAATTCAAGTTCTCTGGCTTCTTCTTCGTCTTCCGAATAAACATTAGAATTAAGAACCTGATCATACCGATCGACCAACGCTTCATAGTTTAGTGATTTCAAGATGTCAATGCTTTCCTGCGCTTCTGGAAATTTGCTTAGGTCTCCTGGCGCGAACTGTTTTCCGGAACTGATTTTAGCCATGCGGCGTGCAATATCGGCGGGAACAGAGTCGGTTCTTTTTGATATTTTATAACCGTTGCTAACAAACTCAGCAGCTTTGAATTTGTGGTTGAAAACTTTCTGACAAATCTTTTCAACTTTGTCCAAATCAAACCAACCGTTTGTTCGTACACCGGATTCCATATCTAACCAAAAATCAGTTTTATTGGTGTTTGATTTTTCGATCATTATTAGATATTTTTCAATCGTTTCGATCGAGATACCACCAGAGTAACCAACTAGGTTTGAGCTGTAACTTGGTTCCGGTAGTGATTCTGGAAACTTACCGGTACCGCCGGATGTGTCAAACAATTGAAGAGCATCTTCAGGTTTGGAAAAGGTAAAATTTCTGACTTGAGTTATCAATTTAATCCGTAGCATCTGAGCAACGCGTACTGCTTTCGAACTCGCTCCTGCACCGT
>Ga0075110_1000621_pt1 | contig 16796 bp, 12 predicted proteins | sample AntAceMetag02UK8_FD_69799 | JGI IMG/M metagenome (GOLD analysis project Ga0075110, IMG submission 69799) | Saline lake microbial communities from Ace Lake, Antarctica - Antarctic Ace Lake Metagenome 02UK8 | ecosystem: Environmental > Aquatic > Non-marine Saline and Alkaline > Saline | place... | reverse complement strand
ACCTTAACAGCTTAATTTAAATTTGAGATTAGGACATCTTAACTTAGATAAAAACCGGACATCTGTACTTAGCACTAACACACTATTTTTGAAATAGGCTCTATTACCAAAGTATTTACAACCCTGCTATTAATGGAGATGCTAGAAAAAAAAGAACTCGATTTAGATGCGCCAATAGAAAGATACCTATCCCATCTAAAAATTCCAACATTTCATGGACAAAAAATTTCAATCCGTCATTTGGCTACACATCATTCGGGGCTCCCTTGTATTCCCAATAATTTTCATCCAAAAGACTCAATGAATCCTTATGAGGATTATAAAGTCTACGACCTTTACCAATTTCTAAGCCATTATGATTTAGAACGTCCTCCTGGGGAGCAATTTGAATATTCAAACCTAGGGATGGGACTACTGGGACATCTATTAGCTCAACAAACACCTTACTCCTATGAGGAGTTGGTTATTAACAGTATTTGCAACGAAATAGGAATGGATAACACTAGGATTACGCTTACTCCTGAAATGGAAAAACTTTTTGCAACAGGATATCATCACCAACAAGAAGTAAAGCATTGGGACATTTCTTCCCTAGCTGGATGTGGAGCCCTTCGTTCAAACATAAAAGATATGGCCCAATTTCTTAGAGCAAATATGGGACTCATTGATTCTCCTCTTACAGAATTATTACAAAAGTGCCAAATACAACAATTTTCTTTGGGGAGTAATGGGATAGGTTTGGGGTGGATAATTTTGCCTTCAAATAATGGGAATATTATTTGGCATAATGGTGGAACAGGTGGATTTAGAGCTTTTTTAGGATTCAATCCTGAAACGCAGAAAGGAGTTGTTATTCTATCAAATTCTACGGAAGATTTTCCAGATGAACTAGCTCTTCGTTTGATAGATCCTGATAATTACTAAAAGCCTAGTCTAAAAATAAGAAAAAAAAACTCACTACTTAGAGCTTGCTCCAAGACTGTCTTATTAGATTTATTAAAAATGATTTGATTTTCAATCTTCTCATAAATCTTTTGTTTATGATAAATTCCACTTTCTTAAATCATTCAAGCCGCTAGGATATCCAATGAAATTAATTAGAGAGTCTGTTTTCAGTTCAGTTATTCGATCTTTTTGTATCGCTTTTTTCTCAGTCATAGGAATTATGGTGGCTGTTTTCTTAGTTCTTTTTCTATTTGGGCTTGGAAAGAACTCAAAGACAATAGACTCCACAACATTTGACTTCATAATTCCTGAAACAAATGGACGCAAATACACCTTCACTTCAAATAAGCCTTTATTGCTAAGAATTGATCTAGAGGGAACAATTGGATCGGCTGGAGGTATTACGACTGAGGAAGTTCGCTCTATTTTGAATGAATCAAAAGCAGGCCCTTTAAAAGGGGATAAGGTTCGTGGAATTCTACTCTATATGAATTCACCAGGAGGTGGAGCTGTTACGAGTGAATCTATTTACTATGCCATCAAAGATTATGCACTAGCACACCAAATCCCTGTTTACACTTACGTGGAAGGCTTATGTGCTTCGGGAGGTTATCTGATTGCATGCGCCACGGATAAAATTTATGCCTCTAATGCAAGCATGATTGGATCTGTAGGCACCTTAATTATGTTCTTTAACGTATCGGATACAATGAGTAAGTTAGGAGTTGCAAATTGGACAATGTCTCGAGGTCTTGGAAAAACAGCTATGAGTCCTTTCCAGCCTTGGGCCGAGAATGCAAATTCCGAATACATTCCTCTTTTAAACACAAACTACGAGCAGTTTCTTTCAATAGTCACAAATGCCCGACCACAAGTTACCAAACAACAATTAGTCGAAGTTTATGGAGCGAGTGTCTTTATGGCAGATAAAGCAACAGAAATAGGCTATATCGATGGAGCTGGCTACCAGTTAAGTGAAGTCACTGACATGCTTGCTCAAGCTGCAAATTTAGATAAAGACAATTATCAGGTGGTTTCCATGCAGCCAAAAGCTAAGTTTGCTGATTTCTTAAAGCTCGATACTTTCTCCTCTATGAGTCCTTTAAGTTGCTTTCAAAAAGCTCTAATGAGTAAAGAAGCTCCTCTTAATTTAGAACCCCTTTATTTATTTACCCCCCCAACCACTCAATAAGAATGGAAAAAATCTTCATCCTAGATTCGCTCGCTTATCTCTTTCGCTCTTACTATGCGATTCGAAACCTCAGTCGCAAGACGGGAGAATCTACAAATGCCTTATATGGGTTTGTCCGAGCGATTTTAAAAATCAAAAAAGATTTTGGGCCCACCCATTTAGTCGCTGTATTTGATGGTCCAAATAATAGAAAAAAAAGGGCTGCGATTTACCCTGAATATAAGGCTAATCGCTTAAGCCCTCCTGAGGATCTTCCTCACCAGTTTGAATGGGCGTATCAATTTTGCGAGCTTGCGAACATTCCACGGATTCGACTAGATGAGGTCGAGGCCGATGATGCGATGGCAACGATTGCTCTTTGGGCCGCTTCTAAGGGAGCTAAAGCCTACATTTGCACAAGTGACAAGGATTTATTCCAGCTAGTTTCAGATAATATTTCTATCCTAAATACACATAAGAACAATTTAATTTATGATGCTCAAGGAGTAAAGGAGCACTTTGGTGTTTGGCCTTCTCAGATACTTGACTACTTATCTATTGTAGGAGACGCCTCCGATAATATTCCGGGAGTCAAAAGCTTTGGTCCTAAAACGGCACAGACTCTATTAGAAAAGGCAGAGAACTTAGATCGCATTATTCAAGATCCAGCTGCCTATTTAAACGCTAAGAAGCAAGAAGTCTTTTCGAGCCAATTGGACCAGCTTAAAATCAGTCGTCAACTGATTACATTATTCACAGACATTGAAGTTCCAAAGGAAGCTGATTTTTATCAGCTTCAAGAACCCGATTCAAAATCCCTTATGCTTTTTTATGAGGATATGAGTTTCAATACTCTTCTCAAAGAACATAGAGAGCAATATACTCAAGAAAAGAAACCAACTGCGCCCACTATTGAAACGCACGTTATTCAAGACTTAGACCTTTTGCAGAACTTAGTCGAAGAGCTTTCCAAGCAAAAAGAAATTTGTGTCGATACAGAGACTACTGGACTTAATCGCCTTCAAGATGAAATTATTGGAATAGGAATTGGCTATGCGCCTGGACACATCTGGTATATTCCATTAAATGGTAGGCTTGTTCCCAAAGATGTATTTAAAATAATGCGCCCATTATTTGAAAATCCAAATATTGGATTTTATGGTCATCATATGAAGTACGACCTTCATCTTTTCCTAAATCACGATATTGAAATCTCCAATATTATTGGGGACACGATGCTCATGTCTTACCTTCTAACTCCTCATTTAAGACAACATTCTTTAGACGACTTAAGTCTCAATCATTTCAATCATCAGAAAATCTCTATCAAAGAGCTCATAGGCACAGGCAAGAATCAAAAAAGCATGGCCGATGTCCCCATTGAGCAAGTAGCCCCATATTGTGGCGAAGACATTTGGATGACCATTCGTTTAAAAGAGCTTTTTGAAGAAGAACTTGAGTCTAATAAACTCATGGAGCTCTATCAAGAAGTAGAGCTTCCTTTAATTAAAGTCCTCTTAAAGATGGAGCGGTCTGGAATCTATGTGGATACTAAAGAGTTAAATTGTATGAAGCTCGAGCTTAATACGAGTTTGACACAACTTGAAGAAGAAACGTATGCACTAGCTGGAGAAAAGTTCAATTTAAAATCGCCTAAGCAACTTGGGGAAGTTCTCTACCAGAAGCTTGAAATCCAACCTTTAAAGAAAACAAAAACGGGTTATTCTACGAATGCGGAAACGCTAGAGCTTCTGCAAGATACTCATCCAATTATCAGCAAAATTCTTTACTTCAGGCTTTTAGAGAAGTTGCGTTCAACTTATGTAGAATCTTTAGTTCATGAAGTGAATCCTAAAACGGAACGCATCCACTGTAATTTCAATCAAACGATTACCGCAACAGGGCGACTTTCGTGTCAAAACCCCAATTTACAAAATATCCCAATCCGAACGAAAGAAGGTAAAAAAATTAGGGCCGCCTTTAAACCGCAAAAAGAAGGATGGACTTTTTTAGCAGCAGACTACTCTCAGATTGAATTGCGCCTTTTAGCCCATTTCAGTGAAGATCCAATCTTACTTGAAACCTTTCAAAATAATGAAGATGTGCATTCTCAAACAGCTTCAAAAATTTTCAATATCTCCTTAGATCAGGTAACCAAAGAAGCGCGTTCTCTTGCTAAAGCTGTCAATTTTGGAATTATCTATGGCCAACAAGCATTTGGTCTTTCTAAACAACTTAAGATTGGGGTGAGTGAAGCCAAAACATTTATTGAGTCCTACTTTAATCGCTATCGAAGAGTCAGAGACTACCTGGAATCTACTAAAGAAGAAGCCCATAAAAAAGGCTATACAGAGACACTTTTTGGACGTAAGCGCCCTCTCCCTGAAATTCAAAGTTCCAATAAACTTCTAAAGCATGCAGCTGAGCGTCTCGCTGTAAACTCCCCTATTCAGGGCTCAAATGCGGACATCATAAAACTTGCCATGATCCAAATAGAAGCTTTCTTAGAGAAAAAGAATAAAAAAAGTCTTATGCTACTTCAAATTCATGATGAACTCCTCTTTGAGGTTAATAATCAAGAGCTTGAAGACATTAAAGACTTAGTTAAAGAAAAGATGGAGTGTATAATAGAGCTCAAAGTCCCCTTAATTGTAGATATAAAGATTGGCAAAAATTGGAAAGAATGTTAATTTTTAAGAAAATTGCTATAACAGGCGGCCTAGCCTCAGGAAAAACCACCGTGTGTGGGCTTTTGAAAGAAATGGGCGCCTACGTCTTAGATACAGATACAATCGTACATAACCTTCTAAATCACAGGAAAGACATTCAGAAACGGGTCATTCAGTTACTAGGTCAAGATATTATTGAAGATGAGATGTTAAACCGAGAAAAAATAGCTCAAAAAGTTTTTAAAAATCCTTTATTACTAAGCCATTTGGAAAAAATTTTACATCCTGAAGTTCGAATTGAGGTCAAAAGCAAGTGGAAAGAGGCCTCCAAAGAAAAGAACTGGACATCCTTTGTTGTTGAAATTCCCCTTCTTTTTGAAACAGAACCTGAGCATCAATTTGATGCTACGATTGTAGTTCACGCTGACGAAGCTCTTTGTTTTAAACGATTTCATTCCAAGACTCGAAAAACAAAGAATGAATTTCTCCAAAGGATGCAAAGGCAAATGCCTTTAAAGCTCAAGGCTCAAAAAGCGGACTTTGTTTTGTATAATGACGGAAATTTAGCAAATTTAAAAAAATCAACCCAAAAAGTTTACTCTCAAATAACTCAATAACTCAAATTTATTTACCCAAGAAAGTATTATGAACGAAGAATCTAATCCACCCGAAGATAATCCTCCTGCCAGAAGAGAACCACCTAAGAAGGGACCTAACCCACAAGATCGAAGAAAGCGTCCTAAGGAAAATCTTATTCAGGCTCCCGAACCACCTAAACCTATTGGAACGATGACACAAGCGCCTCCTCCTATTCCTCAAGAGCCAGTAGTAGAGCGAGCACCTCCCCAGATTCAGATTACTAAAGTTTCAGAGCTTCAACGCATGAACATGGTTGAGCTTAATAAGTATGCCAAGACTTTTGGCATCAAAAATTTAGGTTCATTAACAAAATCGCAAGTTGTTTTTGAGGTAGTAAAATTTAAATCAAACCGACCTCATGAGGTTCTCGTTGGTGAAGGTGTTCTAGAAGTTCTACCTGATGGTTTTGGGTTTTTGAGATCTCCTGCTTACAACTACTTACCTTCAGCTGAAGATATTTATGTCTCTCCTGCTCAAATTAGACGCTTTGAACTTAAGAAAGGAGACAGTGTAACTGGATCCATTCGCTCTCCTAAAGAAAAAGAAAAATACTTTGCTCTCCTTAAAGTGGAAACGATCAATACAAATACACCAGAAATTGCTAAAGAGCGCGTCCGTTTTGAGAATTTAACTCCTCTCTACCCGGAAGAGCGTCTTGTTATGGAAACGTCTAAAGAGCAATTAACTACACGTATTTTAGATTTGGCTGCTCCTATCGGTAAAGGTCAAAGAGCTCTAATTGTCGCTCCACCTCGGACAGGTAAGACAATTATCATGCAAAACATTGCAAATTCTATTGCAACCAATAATCCTGAAGTCACGCTCATCCTTTTACTGGTCGGAGAGCGTCCTGAAGAAGTCACAGACATGCAGCGCCAAGTGAAAGGCGAAGTAGTTGCATCTACTTTTGATGAGCCACCTGAACGTCACGTTCAAGTCGCTGAGATGGTAATAGAAAAAGCTAGACGCCTTGTTGAACATGGAAACGACGTTGTTATTCTACTCGATTCCATTACCCGTCTTGCAAGAGCTTACAATACAGTAGAGCCTCATTCAGGTAAGATCTTAAGTGGTGGTGTTGACGCCAATGCCCTTCATAAGCCTAAGCGCTTTTTTGGAGCAGCTCGTAATATTGAACATGGTGGATCGCTTACTATTATTGCGACAGCTCTCATCGATACAGGGTCTCGTATGGACGAAGTTATCTTTGAGGAATTCAAAGGAACAGGAAACATGGAGCTTATGCTAGACAGACGACTAGCAGATCGCCGTGTTTACCCAGCGATTGACCTCGTTAAGAGTGGTACGCGTAAAGAAGAGCTTCTTTACCATCCTCATGAGCTTGAAAAGGTTTATGTCTTAAGGAGAGCAACAGCAGACTTAACTCCTGTTGATGCCATGAACTTGCTTCTTAACCGCTTGAAAAAAACTAATAGCAATGCTGAATTTTTACTTTCAATGAAAGCTTAATTCAGTTACAAAAACTAAAAATAGGAAGAATTTATGATTAAAACCCTCCTCTCTTTAGTTTTAGGCGCTGCAGTTATTGGAGGCGGTTATTACTACATGAATAAAAATGAAAATGTGCAGAATTTTATTGCTCAAAAATTTGATTCTGGCACCTTTCATACTCTAGAAATTCGTTATACTCCAGATTCCATTATGGAGTCTCATAAAGAAGATCTTTTAGTTGATGCTAATCACACCTATCTTAACCCTAATCTTCACTTCTATCCTTACCTCCTTATGGAAGTTAAGTATAGCTCTCAGGAAAATCAAACGAATGAAGCTTGTATTTTGTGGAGTATGGATGATGGGGAAATGGTAACAACAACAGCTACTTGGGAGATGTCCCATGGCTTTGAGGATTGTATTAATGCCAATGTAGATCGTAATGACTTTAAAATCATCAATGCCCTAGCCGATCACAATGGTACAATGTCTCGTAAAGAGCTTGGAAATGCTATTCATGTGGAGCCAGAAGTTCTAGAGCGGTGGGTAGATAGTTGTAAAAAGAAGAAGCTCGTTGTTCAGTACGGAAATGACTATCGTTTACACTTTCAATCTCCTAAGCTAAAGCTCACACCTGAGACAGCACTTGACCACTACTTGGTTACTCAGCCTTATAAAAATGCAATTAGACAGCCTAAAAAATACAGCCGTCGTCAAATTGAGCGCATAGCAAATCTAGCTTTTGAGAGTGACTTTACAATTCGAAACATTACTGAAATATTTTTACCTGTTTACCGAATAGATGTTCAAAATCCAGATGGTTCGATCCTGACTACTTACTGGAATGCATTAAACGGTAAAAAGTTTGATAAGCTCCATTCTATTCTTTAAGATTTAAACTCTAAAGCAAGAGAGTTAATACAAAATCGTTTATTAGTCGGTTCTGGCCCATCTTCAAAGACATGTCCTAAATGAGATTTGCAATTTCTGCATTTTACCTCAACTCGAACCTGCCCAAGTTTTTTATCTTCTAGGAAGTCCAGCGCCTCATTTGAAATAGGCTGAAAAAAACTAGGCCACCCACTTTTGGAATCATATTTAGTATCAGATGAAAAAAGGGCATTTTTACAAGCCGCGCATTGGTAAGTTCCTTTTTCATAGTGTTTGTTGTATTCTCCAGAAAATGGACGTTCTGTTCCTCCAAGTCTACATACTTCAAACACTTCTTTTGAAAGTTCTTTTTCCCATTCTCCCTCTGTTTTGTTGTCATTCATAGTCTTTATGATCCTCTAAAAATTAAATCTTACTTCTCGATTAACTCTTTTATAATAAATAATTGTTTAACAACCAATAAAAGAAGCAACTTGATATAATTTTTATTCATTTTATAAAAATAAGGCCCCTTATGCTTCCTGCATTAACAAACGAATCCGTTGCTAGTAAAGAAGTTTCCTGGGCTCCTACAATCGCAACAGTGGGGCTCTCAACAATCGGAGGGGCTATCGTGGGGGGTATTCCCGGAGCACTTGTAGGGCTTTGCGCAAGTGTTGCAGATGAATATTTAATCCAAGATAATCATCAGACTAAACACTATCTTTCTTCTACAGCATTTTGGTCTAACATCGTGGTCTATCCCCTTCTTACAACTTGCAGTTCATTTCTTCCTGTAACTCCCCTTCCTCTTTATAGCGCAGCAAGTTTAGTAGCTGGGGTAGCTGCCTCTTACTTTACAGACGACTTTTTAGACTTTAAAGAAAGGCTTGAGATTCCCATAGATGCTTTTTGTACTCTTAACCGTTTTTTTGATGATAGGAACATTCTTTCTAAGAAAGAAGTAGAAAAAATTTATGAAACCTATAAAAAGGACCCATCCAAAGCCTTTGATCTAATCATGGAAGATCTAAAAGCTCTCTATCAAAATGAGTTTTTTATGATGTCTTTGAAAGCGCAATCTCTTAGTCTACTAGAAGTTATGCTCAATACTTATTTCCTTGCAACTTTAGCGGGCTATGGAAGCAACTTATTTATATCTGCTTGGGTGCAAAGTCACAATTTATCTACTTTGAGTCTTTCAAGTCTACCTTCTAAAGCGTTATGGGAAGGAAGCTCCATTATTGGGTTATTGGCTTTAAAACTAGGTGCAGAGTTTGCTATTTCAGCAAAACAAATTTCATTGATGATAAAGTTTACCGAGCTCTTGATTGATAAGAGTTTGGATGTACTTATCGAAAATGGTAATGGAAGAAAAGTTTTAGCGACTGAAAAGGGAAAAATAATTGTTCAATTCCTAGCTCAGGACCTATTTACTCTCCTCTATGATGGGGTGTATAAATTGGAGACAACTCTCACAGGAATTACGCGTGCCCTTGTATCCTTTAACAATATTATCAATATAGCGCCTGATGCTTTTTCGCCCTATATGTTTACTTTACTCCCTCTTCAAAAGCTTTTGAAAAGGTTGGGTGAGCGATCAAAAGTAATTGCAGAAAACTACTCTGAAAACAAGATGAAGCTTTGGATGACAATGGGAGACATCACTGAAAATATAGAAAGTATAAGCCTAAGAGATGGAAATGAGTTTGTTAAACAAAAGTACAGTGACGTACTGAGTACAGATGGCAAGTTAACAAGAGAAACTGAATTTATTAAAAAGATTTTAAGGCAAACCAAAGACTTTAGCTCTACTCTTCACAATTTATCTGACATGTTTTTCTTAGGTTTGAAAGTGATCACTGGACAGTTAACTCCTGCTCAACTTCCCCTTTTTAAGAATTCTATGAACGAAGTTTATTCTTTTTTATCAAGTAACCTGCAATTTCAATTAGAGAATAAAGATTTGATGCTGTCAAAAAGCCGTATTGACCAATTTTTTGAAATTATTGAAGCTCAAAGTACCACTTCAAAAGTTTCTCGCAGCACAAACACTCAAGATAAAGTGATCTTCAAAGATTATGTTCTTCGATTAGAAGGAGAAGAAATCATTAAAATTGATCATTTTGAATTTGATACGGGTAAAAACTACGCTATTACAGGAAAATCTGGTTGTGGGAAGACAAGTACTTTAATTGATTTAAAAGCAGGAGTAGTAGGAGCTCTTAGCAGCCAAGGTGAAATCTCCATGTATTCAAAAGGTGATCAACAAGCCCAAGTGATGTTCCTAGACCAAGACCTTTATTTACCTACAGAGTCCACCTTGCTAGAGTCTATTTGTTTCCCAAAAGTACTTGCTGAGCTTTCTGAAGAGCAAGCTTTAGAGTTTAAACAAAAAGTAGTTTCTCTTTTTGATGAACTTGAAATGGAGCCTTTTACTGAAGTCGAGTCCACTGAAAGTACTTTGATCTCTAACTTAGAGAGTCCGAATTTTAAACTCAGTGGCGGTCAGAAAAAGAAGATAGGTATTATCCAGGCTATTTTGTCTCGACCCGATGTCCTTATCATGGATGAAACTTTCACGGGTTTAGATCCAAACTCCCTCATTAAGTGTCAGACAGCTCTGAACAGTTATCTTCCAGATACATTAATCTTATCTGTAGATCACCACGCTGAAGATAATAATTATAATGGGTTCTATGACTCATCTGTCAACTTTTCAGAAGGAACGATTGATGAGATGCAGCTCTCCTCAAAACCCCTCCCAACAGCCTAGCAAAAACCCTTAAAAACCCTGCAAATCAGGAGTTCAACTCCTGATTTGCAGGATTATCTATTACAAACCTTCTCAATTTTAGAAGTTTAAATAAAAAAGGTCTGACAAAAAAAGTGAATGGAGTTCAACTCTTTCATTATTCAAGAGCTCTCATTTTCATAAAAAATTTAGTTTATAACAAACAGGTTGCCCATATGGCCAGAAGAAAGATCGGAAAGAGAGGGATTCGAACCCTCGGTACCCTTGCGAGTACGCGTCCTTAGCAGGGACGTGCCTTCGGCCACTCAGCCATCTTTCCAATAAATTGAGGGTACAGGATAACGACCTTACTAACTTTTTGACAAGAGCTATCTTGAGTATAAGGCTTCAAAATCAAATTTTGGTCCTTTTTAAGGAATAATAGGCTCCCATGTAAGAGTACAAAGTTCATAAAAGGAAGAGAACCTCTTAAAGCCTCCTTCTTGACGAATAAATCATTCTTATCTACACAGGGCTTTTCTCATTATTTAAAGGTAGAGTTCTATGACTCAAGCGCAAAATGAATTTGAAAAACTCTCGCCTGAAGAGACACTACAGAAATTCAACGTCAAACAAGAGACTGGACTCAGCGCTGCTGATGCTGCTCAAAGACTGACTCAAAATGGTCCCAATGAGATAGAAGAGAAAAAAAAGAGTAAGTGGAAGCTCCTAATGGGCTTTTTCTGGGGACCAATTCCTTGGATGATTGAAATTGCTGTTGTTCTCTCTGCTATTTTGAAACAGTGGCCTGACTTTATAATTATCTTAGCGCTTTTAGTCATTAACGCTCTTTTGGGCTTTTTTCAAGAATCTAAAGCTGGGAATGCTATTGCAGCTCTCAAAGAGAAGCTCGCTCTTAAATCGCGCGTTCTAAGAGATGGAAAATGGGATGAGGTAGAAGCTAAAAACTTAGTGCCTGGAGATATTATCACTGTAAAGCTCGGGAATGTGATCCCAGCTGATATCAAGCTTTTAGCTGGAGAATATTTGTCGGTAGACCAGGCTGCCTTAACCGGTGAATCCCTCCCTGTCGATAAAAAAGTGGGTGATGTTGCTTTTTCAGGAACGATCGCTAAAAAAGGAGAAATGACAGGGCTCGTGACCGGTACTGGAATGAATACCTTTATTGGTAATACAGCCAAGCTCGTAGATTCCGCAAAAACAATTTCTCACTTTCAAGAAGCTATTTTGAAAATAGGGCACTTCCTCATCTATACCACTTTAATTATTTGTGCGATCATTTTCATTATCCTGTTTAGGAGGCTCAATCATGGAAATACCATAGGAGATTCTTTTGCACAGATCGTTATTTTTGCTCTCGTTATTATAATAGCAGGGATACCTGTAGCGCTCCCCGCCGTTCTTTCAGTAACCCTTGCAGTAGGTGCCCATACTTTAGCCAAGATGAAAGCCATTGTTTCCAAGTTAGTCGCTATCGAAGAGCTTGCCAATATGAATGAGCTTTGTACTGATAAAACAGGGACCCTGACAAAGAATGAGCTCTCTTTAGGAGAGATACAGACCCATGGAGCTCAAAATGCTCAAGAAGTTATTCTAATAGCTTCTTTAGCAAGTGTCCAAACTGGAGATGATGTCATAGACAAGACCATCATTGCGGGCCTAGAAAATCAAGATGCTTTAAAAGACTACACGATAGAAAAATACCTTCCCTTTGATCCTGTAAAAAAGTCTTCTGAATCAGTAGTAAAAGGAAAAGATGGTGCCTCTTTTCATGCGTGTAAAGGAGCTCCTCAAGTCCTCCTAGAAATGGCAAAGCCTGATGACAATACAAGGGGAAACATCCAGAAGTGTATTGAGGATTTAGCCTCAAAAGGATTTAGAACGCTTGGAGTAGCTAAAAGTAACCCTGAAGGAACAGAGTGGCAGTTTTTAGGCTTAATCGCTCTTTTTGACCCTGCTCGAGATGACTGCAAAGATACCATAGCCAAAATTAAATCTCTCGAAGTGAGCATCCATATGATTACAGGAGACAACGCAGCGATAGCCAAACAACTCGCCTCTCAGTTGGATCTAGGAACTAATATCATTTCAATAGAAGACGTCCTGAAAGAAAAAGGGAAAATTGAAAATGCACATGAAGAGCTTAAAAAAGGAGATGGCTTCGCGCAAGTCTTTCCTGAACATAAATTTGAAATCATCAAAGCTTTTCAGGAAGACAAAAATGTAGTTGGAATGACAGGAGATGGGGTAAACGATGCTCCTGCTCTTAAGCAAGCTGATATTGGGATCGCAGTCAGTGGAGCTACAGACGCTGCGAGGTCAGCAGCTGACCTTGTCTTAACAGAGCCAGGTCTCAACACCATCTACAATGCTATCGAAGAGTCTAGACGTGTATTTGGCCGCATGAAGAGCTATGCAATGTATCGTATAAGCGAAACTTGCCGCCTTTTACTCTTTTTACTTTTATCTGTGATTGTTTTTAATGATCGCCCTTTAACAGCTCTTATGATTATTTTAATCGCTCTTTTAAATGACATCCCCATTATGAGTATTGCGTATGATAATATGGAGATTAAAAAAGAACCTGTTGTCTGGAGGATGAAAGAAGTTTTTACCATTTCTATTGGCCTTGCCATTGTGGGGGTGATCTCTACATTTGGACTCTATTGGATAGGTGAAAAAATTTGGCACTTTGACTTCTACCATTCTAGAACGCTTGCATTCATAGCAATTCTCTGTGGGGGAAACTTAACGATTTACCTCATGCGTAATGAAGGAGCCATTTGGAGTCATCCCCTTCCTAGTTGGAAATTTCTTATAGCGACTTGGTTCTCTCTTCTTGTAGGAACTCTTATCTCTGTCTATGGCCTTGGAACAAGTGACTTTCTGGGCATTGGATGGAAATATGTCATTTACTCATGGATTTACATTTTAATTTGGTTCGTCATTTGCTTTTTGACTAAACTTGCTCTATATGCTATCTTTGGTTTCAAAAAGAAAAAGCCAGAGCCTGAAAAGGCACCTGCTTAAGTTCATCCATCCACACATACTAGGAAATTTATGGCCCAAGCCTCTTTAACTCGAGTTCCCCCAAGTTCAAAAGAATCTGAAATGATGGTTCTCGGTTGCATGTTAACCAATGTTAACAGTCTAAATACCGCTGTGGATCGTTTGGATGACTCCGACTTTTACTTTTCAGAACACCGCTATATTTTCGCTGCAATGCGCTCACTCTACAAGGCAGACAAGCCTGCTGATGTTCACCTTGTAGCTGAAGAACTCAAACGTATAGATAAGCTTAAAACTATCGGTAGCGTCAGTTACTTAACGACTCTAGCTCAATATGCAGGAACATCCGCTTACATTGAGCACTACGCAGAAATTGTTCGCAATAAAGCGGTTTTGAGACGGATGGCCCAAGCTGCTCAAGAGATTGAAAAAGAAGCTTTAAACGAACCTGAAGATGTCTATTCTTCCCTTGATCAAGCCCAGCAGATGCTCTTTCAAATTAGCCAGTCCAATACGACTAATGTAGGGGTAACTCTTCAAGATGTCTTATCTGGGGTTTATTCGGAGTCAAAGCTCCCCTATTTAAAACAACTTGAGCAGAGACAAGAAGAGTATATCAATCGACCAGAAGGCGATCTGGGAATACGTGGACTCCCCTCTCACTTTGTAGATTTAGACCGCACTTTAAATGGCCTTGGAAACTCCAACTTAATTATCATAGCGGGAAGACCTGCTATGGGAAAAACAGTTATGGCCATGAATATCGCTGAGAATGTCGCGGTAAAAAGTGGAAAGCCTGTAGGGATTTTCTCTTTGGAGATGACAGCAGAGCAGCTTTTACAAAGGCTTGTCTGTTCTCATGCAGAAGTTGAGTCTGAAAAGCTTCAAACAGGATCTTTAAGTGGAGTAGAATACCAAAGTGTTGTCTCTAGTGTAAATGAACTCCAAAAGCATACGATTGTAATAGACGATCAACCTGGCATTAAGATCACAGATTTAAGAGCAAGAGCTCGTCGCATGAAAGAAGCATACGACATACAAGTTCTGATTGTGGATTACCTTCAGCTTCTAACCGGTTCAAATAGTGCTCGTAATAACGATAGCAGACAAAGTGAGATATCTGAAATTTCCCGTCTTTTAAAAAACTTAGCAAGAGAACTTGATATTCCAGTGATTTGCCTCTCTCAGCTTTCAAGAAAAGTAGAAGAGAGACCGGGGCACAGACCGATGATGAGTGACCTAAGAGAATCAGGAAGTATTGAGCAAGATGCCGATGTTGTGATCTTCATGCTACGTCGAGATTACTATGATCCCCTAGATAAGCCAGGTATGGCAGAGCTAATTATCGCTAAAAACAGACATGGTTCAATTGGAAACATTAATTTGACATTCAGAAAACAGTTTGTCAAATTCTTGAATTTTGCACCTGAAGAAGCTGGTGTTTAATAGACCCAGTAGATTTGTAGTCTTTTTTAGAATAGACAAGAATTGGCTATCTTACCAAAATCTTTGTTCGAATTCAAACCGTCCTGAATAAATATCATAAGTGGAGATTGAACAATGGTAGAACTTATACTAAACCAAACTGACCAAGATACTTTTATCAATGGAATAGAAACGGAAATGGATCTACCTGCCTTGAAATTAATTCTCGATACTACTGACACAGACTTTTATAGTGCGCATTCTGATACTTTTCAAACTCCTCTTACTACGGCTGCAGGAGCTGATCGAGTAGATGTCATGGAATATCTAATCTCCTGTAATGCAGGAGTCGATGATAGAGATAACGCCGGATACACCTCCCTTCATTGGACAGCAATAAATGGAAGCAGAGACGCTACAGAATTTCTGCTTAGTCATAATGCCAATCCTGAAATTACAGATACTGCGGGAAGAACTGCTCTCCAACTAGCTCAAGAAAATAATGAAAATATAGTCGCAGAAATGCTCATAAATGCTTCACAAATAGTTTAAATAACAAGTTTTATTCTAAAAAAGAGTACCTCTTTACCGTATTGAATAAATGATCTAAACTTCTCATTTTTAAAACTAAACCCCGAATGAAGCACAAGAACTTCAACAAAACTCAGGAGCACGCATCATGTCAACCGTTCAACTTTCAGACAATCAACAAAGTATGTTGGCTCATCATATGTGGGGACAAGACAGAGATGAAATTAAACTAAAAAAAACTCTAACCGATTACGGAGTGAATAGTTTTGCTGATCTTCCAGTGGATTTACAAGTAGAAATGTTTCATCTAAGTGCGACTTGGGGCTGCAGGAGAGTCACAGAATACCTCCTCGACCAAAATATAAACCCTAATTCTGTAAATTCAGCAGGAGGAACTCCTCTCCAATCAGTTGTAATAAGAGCCTCTCGCCATATAAATGATAACCCCAGAGTATATGAAAGTTCTATTTCCTTTACTGATCAGCTCCCCTCTCTCTTCGCTCGTGAAGCAATTGATCTACCTCAAGTTGTCAAACTTCTTCTTAAACGCAATGCAGACCCCCATGCTAAAAGCCCAAAATCCAGAAACCATCTTTTCCACAAAAGCGCTCTTCAAACAGTTCAAAAAGAAGACTACAAACACCTGAAAATAAAGCAACTAGTCCAAGACCATGCAGAAGCTAATAAAAGCGCTGAGCCCCCTAGATCTTCTTTACGATCTGTTGCCACTTTAACTGCAGCAGCAAGCGTAGTCGCAATAAGTGTTGGACTCTATTTATATTCAGCCTATCGAGGAGAGGAAGAAACTTCTGAAGGCTATTTTGGAGAAATGTTTAGTTAAGTCTTGTAAACGTTCACAAAAAGCTTAAATAACAAGTTCTATTCTAAAAAAGAGTCCATCTTTACCGTATTGAATAAATGATTTAAACTACTCATTTTTAAAAGCAAACCCCGAATGAAGCACTAGAAATTCAATAAAACTCAGGAGCAAGCATCATGTCAACCGTTCAACTTCTAGAATGGCAGGAAACTAGGATCACTCATTCTACATTACAGACCAGAGATGAAACCAAACTAGAAGAGACTCTAACCGAGTTTGAAGTGCCTAGTGTTGCTAATCTTTCAGGCCACTTACAAATAAAAATGCTTAATAGAAGTGCGACTTGGGGCTGCAAGAGAGTCACAGAATACCTTCTCGACCAAAGTATAGACCCTAATTCTAAAGCCCCAGATGGAGGGACTCCCCTACGATCTGCTGTAATAAGTGCATCTAATCATGTGCAAGACCACCCCGATTTATATAACAATCCTCATTCCCTTCTTGACAGAA
>Ga0075110_1000610_pt1 | contig 17019 bp, 17 predicted proteins | sample AntAceMetag02UK8_FD_69799 | JGI IMG/M metagenome (GOLD analysis project Ga0075110, IMG submission 69799) | Saline lake microbial communities from Ace Lake, Antarctica - Antarctic Ace Lake Metagenome 02UK8 | ecosystem: Environmental > Aquatic > Non-marine Saline and Alkaline > Saline | place... | reverse complement strand
TTTTCCAAGTTCACTCTTCCACCGTGTGGTAATGAAGGTTGAAAAAGCAAGACCTCTCCAAATTTTACATCTAACCAAGTAATGTCATTTTTTATTTTCTTAAATAATTTTTCAGTACTAATTTTTTTACTGTCAGTTAATATTTTTTCTATATTTTTTTTATTTGCTTTTTTTTTATCCAAAATAAACATTGACTTTGTTTTATAGCAGTCCACAAGTGGTAACCAAACTACAAGTTCAAATGGAGAATTCCCTCCCCATGTATCTGCATGCAAATCGATAATTGAACTCTTATCATTTGGCATTTGGACTACTAAATTTAAATTCTTTTGCATAGCCAACTCATTTCCAACTAGCTCAAATATGAAATCGTCAATTAAACTAAAAAAATTTCTTTTTATATTTAAATCCCCACTTATTTTTTGAATAGTTTTCATTCTAATTTTATTCAGGTTTCTTTCGTTTATTTCATCATGCAAATTGTTAAATCGATCTAAAATTTGATTAATTTTTTTTGGTTTATTTTTTGAAAATATTACCGAGGATACAATTTTACAAATCTTTTCTAAATTGCCAATATTTTTGACTTTACATATAGAGTATCCCCTTGAAGAGAAATCATTTGATATTTTTGAATCTTTTTCAATTAAGAACATAGAAAAACTAAATTAAATTTTAAGACTTATTTTATTTTTATTATTATCAAAGTAATATATCTTATCCATATCTTTTAAAAAATTAATATTGTGACTTATAATTATCAAGGTGATATGATAATTTTTATGAATGGCAAGTAAAGATTCTTTAATAATTTTCTGATTTTCTTCATCTAATGAACTGGTGGCTTCATCTAAAATTAAAATTTCTGGATTGTTAATTAAAGCTCTAGCAATTGACAATCTTTGTAATTGCCCTCCTGACAAACGAGAACCTCTTTCACCAAGTATTGTATTAAAACCCCTTGGGAGCTTACTAATAAAATTATATGCATTTGCATACTTGCAAACTTTCTTTATTTCATGAATAGTACAATTTTCTTTAATTAGTTTAAAATTTTCATAAATAGACAAATTTAATAGAATATTTTCTTGAGAAACATAACCTACTTTTCTTCTAAACTCAGTAGTATTAATATCGTAAATACTTTTTCCATCAATTAAAATTTTTCCTTTTGAGGGCTGTATCAATCTTAAAAGTAAATTTGCAATAGTAGACTTCCCAGAACCAGACTCCCCAAAAAAACCAATTTTTTGACTTTTTTTAATAGTAAGATTTACGTCTTTCAAAATATAATTTTTATTTTCATATGCAAAGAAAATTTTTTTTAAAACGAGCAGCTTGTCAAACTTAAAATTAAATTTATTTGAAATAATAACTTTATTTTTTTTTGCACTTGCTAATAATTTTTTAATTTGTCCAAAGCTTGAAAGGCTTACTGATAGGATACTAAACTCTTTTACTAGTTGATTTGCCTTAGATGAAAGTCTATAGAATGCAGCCATGACGACTGCTAATTCTGAAATTTTAAAATCTATTAAGTTTGAAAAATAATACACTAATACAATTCCACAAATAGTGACTGGTATAAAAACATTTGAAATAAAGTTATCCATTAAATATGTTTTAATTGCATTTTGTGAAGAAATCTTGAATCTATTTTCGACGATAGAAACAATTTTTTTTTGTAAGCCAAATGATAGTATATTTTTATAAAAACTAAAAAATTCCTGCAAAGAACTAAAAAAATTATTATTTGATCTTGTGTTTGCTTTTCCTAATTGCTGACTAATTTTTCCAAGAAAAATAAATGGAAGGTAAATTGCAATCAACACGGTCAACATCATAAAAGCAGATTTTGGAGAAATTGCAAAAGGTATAGATACAAAAAATATAATTTGAATTAGATTTGAAAAAAACCTAGAGAGTGAGGAAAGGGCGTCACCAATAATTTGTATCTCACGTGTAAAACTATTTAGTAATTTTCCCTGAGCACTTTTAACAAAAAAATTAATACTAGAATTATAAATTTCAGTGAGAGAGCTTTTGATCATATTATTACAATACGAATACTTAATTTTTTGAGCAAAAAAATTCGAGGCTAAAATAAAAAAAACGCTTATTATTGAAAATGAAATAAATATGAAAAAAATTATTTCGTAACTACCATCTAAGTTAACTTTCTCTAAAAACTTAGTAAAATAGATAGATACGTTAGATAATTCTTTTTGTCCGTCAAAAATAATTAGATCCATAATTGGAATGATAGACAAAAGACTAATCACCTCCAATAATCCAGATAAAAAAAGGAAGGTAGATAAAAAAATAAAGTCTAATAAATTTTTTTTTATAATAGTTTTTGCCAAACTTAATACTGGCTTTATAATCATATTATTACCTACTATTGAAGATTCGTATTTTGCATTCGCTTAATATTATAGAAAATATCTTTATTAAAATTTTCCTTGTTATCAAATTTTTTAAAATAAATTTTTAAATCATTTATTGCATCTTCAACTTTTCTTTTTGGCACAAATCCGAGTTCGGTTTTAATTTTTTCAGAAGAGATATGATAGGACCTGTTATCATCTGTCGCTGTAATATTTAATTTCAAATTTGGATTCAAAATTAAACGTACTTTTTCCCCAATTTCATTCAAGGACAAATTTTCACATCCAACATTAAATATTTTATTGTGAATTTTTTTATCAGGAAGATTGAGAAGTAAAATATAAGCATCAACCATATCGTTAATATGAATATTGGGCCTTAATTGCATCCCACCAAAAATTGAAATTTTCCTATCAAAAAAAGCATGTTTTGTGATTATGTTAACTACTAAATCTAGTCTGAGTCTTTTAGATAATCCACAAACTGTGGCTGGCCGCAGTATTGTTTTGATCATATCGCTTTTAAAACTCATCAAAATTTCCTCGCATCTAGCTTTGTATCTAGAATAGTCTGTTATAGGTTTAAGACTTTCATTTTCTGAAACATTCTTAATATTTTTAATTCCATAAACGCTAGATGAAGAAGCATAAATAAATTTTTTCACTTTATTAGCCTCGCATATTTTTAAAAAAGGTAAAAACGAATCTAAATTAATTGAACGTCCTAATTCTGGATTTAATTCAAAACTAGGGTCATTTGATATACATGCTAAATGAATTACAGTATCCACATCCTTGGATATACTTTTCACTAACTCAGTGTCTCTAATATCCCCTTTTATAAGTTCTAAATTTTTATTTGCGGATAAATTTTTTCCATAAATTTGAAGATCTAGTACTTTGACAAGAAAATTGCTATTTATCAACTCCTGCGATAACTTTGAACCTACATAACCACAGCCACCCGTAACTAATATTTTTTTAACCATTTATTTTAGAATGTAGTTAATTGTTTTTAAAAATTTTATTTTATCTATATAACTGCTGTTTCCCATTTTCTCTACATTCATACCTGCGGCCAATGAGGCTAAGAACAAACTTAATTTTTTATCGAATGATGAAGAGAGAAATAGGGATATAAGAGCAAACAGGCAATCTCCAGCACCAATCTTGTCAACTATCTCTTTTGCGTATGATGCAACTTTGATTGAATCTTTCTTTTTATTGCTAAGAATTGATGCTCCAGCCCTTCCACTGGTAATAACAAGATCATTAATATTCATTTTTTTTATTAAGTTTCTCCCCATGATATCTAAATCCATACTTCTGCTCTTCATTTCATTTTTTAATTCATTTAGATTAATTGATAAACAATCCAAATTCTTATACCTTTGTAAAGAGTAATGACCTGAATTTGAGGAATTTATTTGTGAGTTGAGAGATATATATTTAGATTTTTTTATAATAAGATTTGCAATATTTTTAGTTATTAGACCATGTCCATAATCAGCAACTATTACTAGATCATAAGTACTTAAATTTTTATTAAGATATTTAATAATTTTTTTCTCCTCATTTTCGCTTAAGTATTCATCATTAATTGAATAGACACCTAGCAGTTTTTGCCTTTCATTGAAGTCAATATATCTAGTTTTAATTACAGTTGATGAATTTTTCTTTTTAACGAAAAAAGATTTAATATTTTTATTTAATTTTTTTTTAATAAAGCTTAACTCATTATTTTGTGAACCAATATAAGATATTAGCTCTATATTCTTGCAAAAATTAGACAAGTTCATTGCAACCGCTCCAGAACCTCCTAAGTATTTTTCTGTTTTTAATTTATTGGTAGTTAAAAATGGTTCTTTTCCAGATTTACCCAAAGTTTCACATAATACATACTTGTCGATTATAATCTCTCCAACAATTAGTACTTTTTTAAATTTTAAACTATTAATATTTTTTTGAATTTTTTCATAATTAAATTTTTTTTTTATATAATTAATATCTTTTTTTTGCTCCTCATTAAAAACAGATAATTGCGAATTGATAATTTTTGAAGAACTTTGCATCGGAGTTTCAGTTATAACCAGTATGCCTCCGTATTTTTCAACTGTTTTTTTTTCTAAATAAATATTTTTAGTTAAGTCTTTTTTTTTATCTTTATAATCCTGTCCCTTGCAATAAACATTCGGTTTAATTAATTTAATAACCTCTACGGAATTTTCTCCAGGACTCTTGCAGACATAGTCGACAACGCTCAAAGCGGCTATTGTCTCGGCTCTTATTTTAAATTTAAAATATGGCCTACCAAATCCTTTATTAACAAATTTATCATCTGTAATAGATACAATTAGTATATCTCCTTTTTTTTTGGCTTCTTCAAAATATTTTATATGGCCATGATGAAGTACATCAAAAACTCCATGGCAGAGAACAATTTTTTTTTTTTTATTTTTTATTATTTTCTTTAAATTCTTAATTTCAAATATTTTGCTCATTTGCTTTTGCCTAGTAATTTAAACCATGATTTTGTGGCATTTTTAATTTTTTGTGGCGTCCACAACGGCGCTTTTTCCCAGTAAGATATGTCATTAACAAGTTGTTTCACACCCTCTTCGATACTAATTTTGGGTTTCCAATTTAGTAATTTTTTAATTTTTCTTATATCCGCATAAGTTTTCTTTGGTTCTCCGGGTCTATCTGGAATAAATATAAAGGGAGATTTTAATAATTTTACAATTTGAATTATTTTAATAGGCTTGCTATTTCCAATATTAAATATTTCATTGTATACTTTGCTTTTTGCTGCAAGTAACATTGCTTGAACAACATCTGTAACATATACAAAATCTCTACTTTGAAGACCATTTCCAACAATTGTTAATGGACGACTCCTTTGTTTTTGCGTTAAAAATACACCAAACATTGCTCCATAAGTTCCAGAAGTTCTAGATCTTGTCCCATACACATTGAACAACCTCAAAGAAATATATTTTATTTTATATACTTTGGACCAGTGAATAATTAATTGCTCAGCAGCATACTTGGTATAAGCATATGGATATTGCGTATCAATTTCGTCTTTTTCTCTGGTTGGATATTTTATTGGAATTCCATAGCAAGAAGAAGAGGCACTATAAATAAATTTATTCAGTTTTATGTGCTTGCAGCATTCTAAAATATTCAAAGTTGATACTACGTTGGAGTTAAAATATTTTTCAGGATTTTCAATACTAGGCACTATATCTGCTAATGCGGCAAGATGAAAAACATAAGATACATCTTTTGTAAATAGTTTTTCCCATTTTCCTTTTTTAGAGAGATCATATTTGTAAAATTTTATTTTATTTTTAAATTGTCTTAAGTTTTCTAGCCTTCCAGATGAAAGATTGTCTATAACTATAACTTTAAAATTATTTTTGACTAGCTCTGATATAAGATGAGAACCTATAAAACCAGCTCCCCCTGTTACAATTGCTTTCATTGATTCATTTTGCTATGAGTTAAGCTTAATATTTTACAATAAACTTGATGACTATCAAGGCTATACATGACAATTATAAAAAATAAAGTACAATTTCTATAATAGCAAAAAAATGCAAAAATTTTTTACGAATAATTATCTAATTCCGTTAATTTTACCCGCGTTGATGCTGGTAAATAACAACAAGGATGTTGTAACGCTCAATGATATATATGTGATTTCAATTGTAATTCTTATTTTATTTTTTTTAATTCTTATTATTAGATTCTTTAATTTTTGTAACCATTATCGTTTGGACAACTTTTTCTCGATAGCAATAACAGCCAATATAGCAATAAATTACTTATATTATAATAATGGTCTAGTGAAGTTCTATCAATTTTTTATTTTAAATGCTGCAATATGTGGAATATATTTTTTATTATTTAAAAAATACAATATTGTGTTAAATAGATTAAGTAGTTTTATAAATATAACTATAGTTTTTTTTTTATTTATTACAGTTTTTAATTTTTCTAGTGAGGTGGGCTACGAAGAAAAATTAAAATCCAAACAAAATTATTTTCAAAATACAAGGCTTAAAAACACTCCTGACATTTATCATATTATTCCAGATGGCTTGATGCATATGGAAGAGCTAAAAAAAAATAATTTTTACCAAGATAATAACTTTGAAAAAACTTTAGAAGAAAATGGACTACAACTGTTAAATTCTACAACTAATTACCCAACTACTTTTACCTCTATTCCATCAACATTAAATGGTTCTCTTTTTCCAGACAATATAGAAATTGTAGAAAAGCAATTTTACAATTTAAGTCAAAATTCAAATTTTGTTAATATGCTTCTAGAAAATAATTACAAGATATATTGGTTTGAGAATACATGGGCTGGAACTAAATGTATTAACAATAAGTTCATCTGTCCTCAAAAAAAAAATATTAATACTTTTTTTGATAATGAGATTGTTAATGAGTACTTAAAAATAATTAATATTAATTACACCTGGAATGAAAAAATTTTAAAAGTTTTTAATATAGAAAAGAGATTCTACTTAGATAAAATTCAAGATACTATGCAAAATATATATAATAATAAAAAATTCGAAAATCCTCGGTATATTTTTGCACATTTGTTAATTCCTCATCCACCAATTAGAGTAGACGAGGAATGTGTTCCAAACTATTTAACCGGTAAAAACAATTCTTATAATGAAAATTCTTATTTTATTTCACTTGAATGTTTAAAAAAACAAATAATTAGTTTTCATAATTTTGCCAAAAAACAAAAGAGACCTTTTATTTTTATCGTCGGGTCTGATACAGGTTGGACTTTTGACGATAGAGTGAATCCTAATGTAAATACAAAATTAGATGAATGGCCAAAGGAACACTATAAAAATATGATAATAGTTAATAAAGAAATTGTATGCTTTGATAAAAAAAAATCTGTTACTAATGTAGAGTTGTTGCCTTTTTTAATTGCATGTTCTGAAAATAAAAACTTACCCAATATAGACAGTCGTTATTTCGATGTTTTTTATAATAAAGGACATGATGGCAGAGAAAGAAACAAATTCAAAAAAAGATTATTTTAATTTAATAGCTTTAAAATCTCTTCAGAAGATTTCCCTAAATTATAAATATTTTTTTCTAAATTTTTTGTAATTTTCTCTTGATATAGAATTTCATTGGTTTTAATTTTTTGGACTAAATCAGATACTTTGTAATTTTCTTTTGGATTCCATATTTCCCCCAATTCTTCACGATCTGCAATCTCAATAGGAAGGTTCTTAAGTTTAGAATAATTCTTATTCAATATTTTCTTCGGTCCTTCAATAAATATTACTGGCCGAAGAAAAGTATACGCATATTCAAATGCTATTCCGGACCAATCGGTTATAAGGAAGTTTGCTTTTTGCATAATTTGCAAATTTTCATCATGATCATTTACTTCAAAGTTATGATCTGACGAAAAGTTTTGTTTAAAATCATAAAAATTATTACTAAACCGCTTTAAATATTCTGGATGCGGTCTAAAAATTACCTTAAATTTATTTTCTAAGAGCTCTTCAACAATCGGTTTGTATATATCTTGATAGTAATCAGGATATTCAGGATACCAAGTGGGCGCTATTAGTATGTGATTTTTTTCAAAATTATATTTTTCAGCATTTGCTATTAAATGATCTAAATAAGGATAGCCAAATTTGACAAGTTGATTATTTAGTTTTTTTTCAAAACAATGGTCGCTCAACTCTAAAAAATGGTGAGCTCCTACGCAGCAAATATAATCATAACCATCAAAGGCGCCCTCGTTATAAATCATACTACTACTCACCGCGGAGTGAAAAATATATATTATTTTTTTACATCTTTTTGATATTTTTAATTTTTTCGATTTGCCAAAATCGGGTGTTGTTAAAATTAAATTTTCACATTCAATAATAGATAATGCTAATAATAAAAAGAATTGGCTATTAAATTCTAAAAAAAATTTGTTATCGATATTTTTTCTACTATCGGTTTTATAGCTTTTTTTACATAAATACAAAAAGTCAATTCCATTCTTGGTTAGAGTTTTTGCAATAGGGTGGAAATATTTAGAGTACGAATTACTTTCGCAAAAAATTACTATTTTATTCTTAGTTTTCAGAAATTTAAACAATTGACGAATATCAAATAAAAAAAAATCGATTTTTTGAAAAAAATTTTTTATTGAGCTTCTTAGAAAAAAAAAACTTGTTATTAACCCTGCAAACAATAGCTGTATAAATGCAGTAATTCCACCTGGATCAATGTAAGCGTGTGCCGGGTTCTGGTGGAAGATAAAAATAAGCAAAGTAAAGAATAGTTTATTCATTAGATACAAAGTTAATTCAAGATTTTATCATTATGCATGGATATATAATTTTCAATTATTAATTTGAGGCTATAATTTTTACCTTATAACAAACAATTTCGAATTTATTTTCTCCCTGCTCATTTTAGAAACTCTAAATACAAATTTTCCAACCTTCTCTGGAGTTAAAAATTTTTTATTTTTCATATAATCTTTTTGAAATTTTTTGAACATTTCCAAATTATTTTTTTTAAGTTTAAACCAGTGTTTATGCTTAAGCAATATAGGCCCTGGTAAAATTCCGGTAAAACTTATTTTATCATGCTTAAATTCCTTCGAAGCTGTTTTGATGTACATGTTTAAAAAGGCTTTGGAGCAAGTGTATGGAGCTGCTCCACCAAATTTCTTAAAATCTGGACCTCCATCAATGGAAGAGTAAGAGGAAATGTGTAAAATTTTTCCATCGGTATTATTTTTTTTCATATTTCGTATAATTGTATTATTTAGATCAATAATATATCCAGCATTAAAAAGCAAAGATTTGCTCCACAAGCTCCAAGGAGATGCCGCGCTTCTAATACCAAGTCCTCCACCTATACAATGAGCTACAGTATCAAAAGTTTTGTTGGCTATCTTTTTTTTTAATTTTGAAAAATCATTTCTAATTAAAATATTACATCGGTAAAATGAAATTTTTTTTAATATTTTTTTTTCTTGAAAGGACCTTGAAACAACTGACACATTAAATTTTTTTGACTCTACTAAAAGTCTGACCAATGCTAAGCCTAGACCTTTACTCCCTCCTGTGACTAAAATTTCCTTTTTTTTTAATTTCATTGTTTTGAAATAATTGCTATCTTAATAGCTTCAAATCTTTTAATACCTAAAATATGAGATATTTAATATATTAAAAATTATCCAATGAACAGAAAAATTACAAAATTACAAAAAATAACTAAAGAAGTAAAAATTAATACATTTAATATGCTTAACCAAAAAGGGGGCGGTCATTATGGTGGTTCATTTTCTTGTGCAGAAATATTAGTAAATGTTTTTTTTTCACAAATTAAATTCGGAGATAAATTTTTATTAAGCAAAGCTCATGCGGGCGTTATATACTATGCGCTGCTTGCAAAGAAAAAAATTATTTCACAAAAATTATTAACCACATATGGTAAGGAAAATTCTAAACTTGGAGTTCATGGGGAGCACCATTTGTTAAAACAAATTGACTTCTCTTGTGGCTCTTTGGGACATGGACTCTCTTATGCTGCTGGTGTTGCCCTTTCTTTTTTGAAGACAAAGGCTAAAAAAAAAATTTATGTAGTTATTGGTGATGGCGAATGTCAAGAAGGATCCGTGTGGGAGGCGGCTCTTTTTTCATCGCACCACAAACTTAAAAATTTAGTAGTCATATTAGATTTTAATAAAAAGCAATCAAGTGGGACTATTAAATCAATTTTAAATCTAGACCCAATAGAAAAGAAATGGAAATCGTTTGGATGGAAAACATTAAGAGTAAATGGTCATTCTCATGTAGGATTAGAAAGAGCGTTCAAAAATACCAGTCAAAAATTACCAACAATAATTATTGCGGATACCATAAAAGGTAAGGGAATATCTTTTCTTGAAAAAAAAATTGATTGCCACTACGATAGATTGAATTTTCAGCAACAACAATCAGCCTACAGGGAGCTTATAAAGTGAGAGATGCATTCGCAAAAACATTAACTAAAATTATTTTAAAAAATAAAAAAACTATTTTAATGATTGGAGATACGGGGTCTGGAATTTTTGATGAAATAAAAGATAGAAGACCCGATCAGTTTATAAATGCTGGAATTGCAGAAGCAAATATGGTTACTGTCGCCTCTGGTTTGGCTGCTAATGGATTTAATGTTTTTATCTATGCCATAGGACCTCATGTAGTTTACAGAGCATTTGAACAAATAAGAAATGACTTGTGTCTAAATAAAAGTAATGTGAAAATTGTATCTATTGGATCTGCTTGCATTATGCTGATCATGGCCCAACACATCATTCCACTGAAGATTTTGCCGTTTTAAAAAGTCTGCCTCATATGAAGATATTGTCACCGGCTGGACCAAATGATGTGAAGGAAATGACAAGGTATTTAGGCAAGACAGCAGGGCCTGCATATCTAAGATTGGGCAGAGGGGATGATGCCAACTACAAAAAAAAATTTGATATCAATAAAAATAAAATAATAAAAAAAGGAAACGCCTTAACAATTTATGCGACAGGGGCTGCGGTTAAAGATTCTTATGAATTGCTAACTAATGAATTTAAGAACAAATCAATAGAATTAATAAACGTTAATGTTATTAAGCCGATAGACCATAAGTTAATTCTTAAATCTGCGAAAAAAAATAAGAAAATCATTGTGATTGAAGAGCATCAAAAAACTGGAGGATTAGCGGACAGTATTTTTTCACTATTAACTAAAAATAATATAAAACTAAAAAAGGCAACAAATATTGGTATTGATGATGTTTTCTGCTCATATTCTGGCAGTTACGATGGAATTAAATCTAAATTTAAACTTTCGAAAAAAGATTTAAAAAATGAAATCAAAAAGCACTTGACCTTTTTTATCTGAAGGAAAATTTTGGTAAAAAATAAAAAAAATAACCAAATATTTTACAAAACTTATGTAAATAATTTTACAATGCAAGGAAGGTTGGCTTCATCTGATGAAATTATTCCCTTAATTTTATTTGCTTCGTCCAAACATTCTGTTTTAGCATGTGATACTTTTTTTAAAGTTGACATATCTAAGTCTTAAGCATACTAAGATAGCTTAAACATTCAACACACAAATAGAATATTAAATGTCAAATTTATCAAAAATTTATAATTCATTTAAAATTAGATTAGATAATAGATCAAAATATCTAAGAGCTTTAGTAATAAGGGGTTTAAAAAACTCAAAAAAAGGACACATCGGCTCTTCATTTTCAATGATTGAAATTCTTCGTGTGCTCTATGATGATATAATGATTTATGATCCTAAAAATCCATCTAGAGAAAATCGAGACAGGCTAATTGTTAGCCAGGGATGGGCGAGTTTAGCATTATACTCAATTTTGGCGGATAAAGGTTTTATCAAAAAAGAAGATTTGGATAGTTTTATGAATTTAAATTCAAAACTTGGGGGATGCATTGAAAGAGGAGTCAATGGAATTGAAGCAACAACAGGATCATGTGGTCATGGACTGCCTATTGCAGTAGGGATTGCAAAAGGTCTTAAACTAAAAAAATCAAAAAGAAAAGTTTATGTTATCTTGGGAGATGGTGAGCATGGCGAGGGAACAATATGGGAAGCGGCTATATCAATATCTAAAAACAAATTAGATAATCTAATTATTTTAGTCGATAATAATAAGATTCAATGTTCTGGAACTTTAAAACAAATATCCTCATTAGATACCCTTAAAAACAAATGGGAATCATTTGGTCTTAACGTCAAAGAAGTTAATGGCCATAACATAAAAGAATTAAAAAATTCATTAAAAAATACTCCTATTAAAAAAGAAAAATCGAGTGTAATAATTTGCCACACAGTTATGTGTAAAGGAATAAAAAAATATGAGAATTTACCTGATTTTCACTGGAAAGGTGTTTTTACATTAGATGATCTTCATTATATGCAAAAATCACTAAGTGAGTATTGATGAGAAACGCAGCAATAAAAAAAATTATTGAAATTGGCAAATTAAATAAAAAAATAGTTTTTTTAAGTGTAGATCAATCTACGGGTAATGATATTGAATTAAAAAAAGTTCTAAAAGAAAGATTTATAATTGAACCAATTTCCGAGGCAAATGTAATTGGAATGGCATCAGGTTTGTCGGCAGAAGGGTACATACCTCTGATTTTTAATCATGCTACTTTTAACTCTCGAAGATGTTACGAACAAATATTACTTGATTCTAGTCTACAAAATTTTCCTATAAAATTAATTTCTAATGGTGCAGGTTTTGCAACTTCTCATTTAGGTCCTACACATACTTCTATTGATGATGTTTCTTTGATGAGACAAATACCTAATATGAATATTTTGGTTCCATCAAATGCAGAGGAAGTTTCAACTTTAATACCTCAAGTTATAAATATAAATAAAAGTTTTTACGTTAGATTATCAAAATTTGGAATTCCAAAATTCGGTTTAATGCCAGAAAAAAAATTTAATTTAAAATCCTTGGTAGGCAAAGCAAGGATAATACACAAAAATCATAAAAAATTAATTAATGACATTTTAATTATTTCAAACGGTGTTATGACTCCTATTGCAATACAAGTTTCAGATAATCTTAAAACAAAAATAAAAATTTCAGTATTAGATATGACAACAGTTAAACCTTTGGATGGAAAAAATTTAATCAGTAATGTTAAAAAATCTAAAAATATTTTAATATGCGAAGAACATTCAATAATCGGCGGTTTGGGGAGCGCTTGTATAGAGTATTTAATTGATAAATACCCAAAATATAATATTAAAAATATTTACAGAGTCGGTGTACCTGACAAATTTATTTTAAAGCATGGTGATCAAGAAGGTGTCTTAAATTATCTCAAATTAGACGCCAGAAGTATTGAAAAAAAAATATTTAACATTGTCTAATTAAATTAAAAATGACTTCTTTATCAATAGTTATACCTTGTCTCAATGTAGAAAAAAATATTTTCAAATCTTTTGAAATTGCAAATAGAGTCGCAAAATCAGTATTTGGAAATTATGAAATTATGAAATTATGAAATTATTTTAATTGACGATGGGATTAAGTCAAAATTTAAACTATCAAAAAAATATATAAAAAATGAAATCAAAAAATATTTAAAATAAATGAATTTTTTTTATGGGATAAACAGTGATATTTTTAAATCTGAAATCCAAATTCCTTTATTTAAAAACAAAGTATTGAAGCCACTGGACTTAAAATTGTTCAGGTGTTTTCCACAAAATAAAAAATGGATTGTTGAAGAAATTAGAAATAAAAAAATTAACGATTATTTTTACGTTTTAAAAAATCAAGACATATCAAATAATGAAGTTTATTTTTTAGCAAAAGATAAAGACTTAGAAAATTTTGATAATACAAAATTAAAAAATTTTAATAATTTTACTGAATCTTCTCCGGCTTATAGGGCTAATTTCAAAATATATTTAAATGATGGAGGTTTCTCCTCTTATCAATCAGAATATCCCTACTCAATGGTTACCAAGAAAGGAACAATATTAAGCTCTATTAACTCAATAGCGAATTCCAGAGCGAGTAAAAACTATATTTTAGTAAGAAATATCTATCAAGAACCTATTGAGGAAAAATTTAATGCATATTTAGTCAATATAAAAACCAAAAAAATTGAGTCAGAACACGAACTGATGACAAATTATACCAATATGATTGAAATAGATAGCCAGCTTATAAAGCCTGAAATATTCTTTATAACAAAATCATTTCTAGGAGTTCCTATGTATGTTTCTGTAAAAGATCGATTTTTATCCTTTGAGCATACTCATCCACCGCATGAATATATATTAAGCAAAAACAAATTTATTAAAATTACTGAATTGAAAAATGAAATTAATAGAATCATTGCTTAAATTTATTGCCAACACAGACTTGGGTATATTGATTAGAAATGCACTAAATCTAAGGCCCGTTGACTCAAAATTACAATTAGACAGGTCTCCTCTTACTGTTAGTGATGCTTTTGCATGGAGGACAGATAATGGCTACAAAACAAAATTTAAATATTCAGATATTTTAAGCTTATTCTATAAAATTAAAAATTCCTGGGTGGAATTACACATTTATTCAAAAGAAAATCAATTATTAAAAGTTGAAAAGTTTTCTGATTTGAGTATTTCTAACGAGTTTGAGATAACATCTGAATATTTAAATAATGTAAAAGATTATGGAGTTTTTTATATTTATCACTTTGCTAATGATAAAGTGGATGATGAAAGTATAATAAGCAATCGATGTTATTTAGGATATTCGAAAGATAATAATTTATATTCTTTTGTACACGGAAATACTCTAGCGAAATATACCTCAATTTATCCAAATAAAAAAATTACAACAGATATTATCAAAACATCAATTTTTCAAAATCAATACTACAGAATACAAAAATTTTTTAATGAATTTGATAAAAATGAATTATTTTTTGCAAATCCTACCTCAAAAATTTTAAAATTTAATCTAGAAAATAAAAAATATATACTAAATCCAGGATGCTGTATGATTATTGAAATAAACACCCCCATTATAACTATAAAATCCAATTGCTTGTTTTTAAGACCTACAATATTTAGTTATAAAAATGGATATTTAGACGTTCATCATGCATAAAAACTTCGGTAGCTTGGCGTTAAAAAAGAATCTTTGCTTATTTTCAAAACATAAGATCAAGTCATATAAATATGTTTAAAAAAACTCAAATGTTGCGAAGCTGTTAGCCAAAAAAATATTAAACGAATTTTACACCCTATTCTTGGGTATTCTTTTTTAAAAAGATGCATTAATTGTAATACTTATTTTTATACCAATCCTTTGAAAATAACAGAAAAAAACTTTTCCAAAAAATATGTCGTTGCGATAGATGAAATGTTCATTAGGCAAAAAAAAATGGATTTTCCACCATTCAAAAGTGGGCAATTTTTTATAGATTATTCAAGATTTGAGCTGATTACCAAATTTTTAGATATCGATAAAGTAAATAAAATAATGGAAATTGGCCCTGGTTACCCTGGTATGTTCCCTTTTTTTAATAATCAAAAAAATAAATATTATATTTCTGAACCAAATAACAAAATTGTTAAACTTTTTTCAGAACACAAAATCAAATCTATTGATTATCAAGTTACTAATCGTAATTTTGATTTAATAATATGTCCAAATGTTATTTATTATTTTACGAACATTGACTATTCACTAACAAAAATAAAAAAAAATTTAGCTACAAATGGACTGTTGTTTATAGATATACTAAATTCTAATATCCTCAATAAAAAATATTTTGAAAAAACTGATCAAATCAACATATTTTCAAAAAAATCAATTGAATATATTCTAATCAGAAATGGATTTGAAATTTTATCTTCAGCTTATGTATGTTCGGGTCCTACGAACAAAAATATTTTTAAAAATCAAAGTATACTACAAAAAATATTAAATAAAATTGGCTACATGAGTTATAAAAAAATAATAGAACTTTTAATATCAAACAGTAAAAACAAATATTTGAATTCTAAAAAAAACTACCTACGTATTATTTGTAAAAAAAAAATTAACCGAAAAAAAACTAGCTATATAATTTTTTAAAAATAGCTACATATTTTCTTTTTTTGGGTAAACAGTTATATTTAGACTCTAGTCTTTTATAAATTAAATTAAGTTTTATTAAATTTTGTTTTTCAAGTTCTTTCAAAGTTTCGTAAGAAGCTACGGAACTATACATTTTGTCAGAATTTGAATATTCTAAATGAGGGCAAACGTCATCGAGCGCAATGAATCCATTGTCATTAATTAAATGCAATGAATTAACAATATCCATACAAACCACAGGGTAGCCATGGGCGCCATCGATCCAAATTAAATCATATTTTTTTTTGTGATTTATTAAACCACAAGAATTAAGCTCTATGAAATTTATTGAACTATTTTTTGATAAATTTTTATTCCTTAGATCAATAAATTCTTTTACACTTTCTTCTCTATTGTAAAAATTAATAAAATCCTTGTCTTTGCTATCAATATCAATCGTATCTATTTTCGAATTGGGAAATAATTTAGATAGTAAAAAGGCATTTGCTCCGTCATATGTACCTATTTCTAAAATTTCTTTAATTTTATTATCAATAGATATGCTTGAAAATAAAACCTCATGTTCTGAGGACATGGGCTTATTTTTTAAGAAATTAAATTGCTCTTTTACAGAATTTAATTTTTTAATACCTAATTGCCTGTCTAAAAATATTTTTTGAAAAATACTATTTTGGTCCTGCTCAAAAAAATTTGATTTATATGCATAATTTTTAATATAAAAATTTATTTTATTAAAAATTTTTAATGGTATTTTATGAGGCGAAAACAAATTTTTAATTATTTTATTGAGCATAAAAAAATGTAGCATTGTACCAAACTACAATCAATTTTAAAAAAGTTAAACTACTTCAGCTAATGAAAATATTATCTTATTATCTAACCTTGGAACGAATAAATGAAGAGATATGATCTATTAAAAAGATAGTTATAAAAATAATTATTATTA
>Ga0075110_1000604_pt1 | contig 17100 bp, 18 predicted proteins | sample AntAceMetag02UK8_FD_69799 | JGI IMG/M metagenome (GOLD analysis project Ga0075110, IMG submission 69799) | Saline lake microbial communities from Ace Lake, Antarctica - Antarctic Ace Lake Metagenome 02UK8 | ecosystem: Environmental > Aquatic > Non-marine Saline and Alkaline > Saline | place... | reverse complement strand
CAATATGTAGGAAGTGTTATTCAACTCATAAAGGACCAAGAATAGCTCAGTTTTAAACAGGAATCTTGGACAATCATTCCATCACCTGGACACTAAATTTGAGGTCTGGTATGGTTAGTAATGCAAAGATTCATTTTAATATTGTTAACAGGATTGTTCTGGAGCAACGTTAGTTCTGCAGAATTTAAACTACCCGATCAAGATTATTCAGAAATCAAAAGTGTCTACTCTTATGGAGACAAAAAGCTCATAGTAGTTTTAGAAGAAATGTTTGAAAGTATTTGGATTTACGATCCTTTAACTAGCAAACAAACTAGAGTTAAGAACGTTTGGAACTTTATTGATTATACCTCTAGCGTAGTCTCTTATAAAAAATCTGAATTTGATTTAAAGCCTAGATATGCTGTAATCATTGAGGGTGAGTGATAACTTTTAAAAAAATATTTGATTTTTATGCAACAGATGGAGAATTAGATGTATTTGTTAATAATATATTTGATACTATAGTAGGTGATCCCGAAGCAGATGTTGAGGTGTACGCAGGTAGCGATATAGATCATCGTTATGTCACTGTTAATATTTTAGATAAGGTTTTGCATTGATGATTGAAACCATACTGATTATTGAACTAACTTTCTTAATGTATCAGTTTTTAGCTGATTAATAGAGGTTCTTGAATACGACAAGATATTAAGGATTTGTTAGGGTTGATACATGAAAAGATTCATTTTAATTTTATTAGTATTTCACCTAGAAAGGAACTTAAACTCTCAATTGCTCTAGTATCTTCATTTGCAAGTACTTCTTTTTTAAGTGAAAAAAATAGATTAATTTAGAAAAATGTCTACAAAGTTTTTTACAAATCAGGGTAAAAATACACTCTTAGAGAAATTTGAAGGTATATTTAAATATACACAAGTTGAGAATTTTGATGCATTAGTGGGGTACTTAAGGGCATCAGGATATTTTGCAATTAGAAAGTTTTTGAAAAGAGTTCCCAAGATAAGAATATTAGTAGGGATAAATGTTGATAAAGTTATTAAACAATATCACCAAGTTGGATTAGAATTTACTAGTAATAATGAAAAAATACTTGAAGAATTTAATAGAGACTTAAAAAATGATATACAGGGGTCAGCTTACACTAAAGAAACTGAAGAAGGTATTTTAGAATTTATTAAAGATGTAAGTTCAAAAAAAATTGAAATAGCGGCTCACCCATCAAAAAATATTCATGCAAAAATTTATATATTCAAACCAAAACCATTTAATCAACATAATTCTGGAAGTGTAATTACAGGTTCATCAAATTTATCAGCAACGGGGATCGGTGCCTTACCTGAATCAAATTATGAATTTAATGTAGAACTTAGAGATTTTGACGACGTGAACTATGCATCTAAAGAGTTTGAAAAATTATGGAATGAGTCAGTAGATATTCTTCCCGCAGATATAGTTAGGGATAACATAAAAAATTTAGTTAAAGATACATATCTTGCTAATAATATTACTCCATATGAACTTTACTATAAATTATTAATTGAATATTTTGGTTCAAGTGTAGATTTTGATCCAAGCTCTATAACAGATTTGCCTCCAAAATATAAAAAACTTGATTATCAAGCTGATGCCGTTAACGAAGGATTTACATTATTACAAAAACATAGAGGTTTTTTTTTATCAGATGTGGTTGGTACAGGTAAAACAATAATAGCCACCCTTATTGCAAAAAAACTTTTTAATTTTGATTTACACAAATATGAGGGGAAAATTAATAAAACACTCATAATAGCCCCGCAAACGATTAGAGATGACTGGGAAAAAGTTTTAAAAGATTTTGGTTTACCAAATGTACTTTTTTTACCAAATAGAAGTTTTCATTGGCTGTATGAGAAACCTTCATATGATCCTAAATCTTTTGATTTAATAATAGTAGATGAGGCTCATAAATTTAGGTCGAATACAGCAGATTCGTACAATGAATTACAAAAATTATGTAAAACTCCGACAAGTTATAAACTCGAAGACGGTACAGTTTTAGATAAAAAAATAATACTTATATCAGCATCCCCATTAAATAATTCTCCAGAGGATATTAAAAATCAAATATTATTATTTCAGGATGGAAAAAATTCTTCACTTGAAATTTCAAATATAGATTATTTTTTCAATCAAAAAATTAAACAATATAAAAATTTAAAAAAAGAAACAGATAAAAAAATTATAAAGGAAGAAGTTGCAGAAATATATGGAGAGATAAGAGAAAAAATTATAACACAAATAATGATTAGAAGAACGCGAACAGATTTAATGAGCATTGAGCAATATAAAAAAAATTTAGATGAACAAAAAATAATTTTTCCAAAAGTTGGAAAGCCTAATAAAATTTTTTATAAGCTGGAAGCAGAACTTGAAGAGTTGTATGACAAAACATTCGTCATTATAAGCAAACTTAACTATGTGATATATGAAGAAATTAAGAGTTTAAAACCTGAGGCAAGAGCAAAATATGAAATCCCTGAAGTTGCATATTCAGCTTTAGCAGACATAATGAAAACTTTATTAGTAAAACGATTAGATAGTAGTTTTGAAGCTTTTAAACAATCTCTACAAAACTTTTTAACAAAACTCAAATCTAAAGCAAAACAATTTGAAAATGGAAAAATTTTTATAGCTCCAGGCATTAAAGAAATAAATATTTCAGAATATGTACTTGAAGATAGGGAAAATGAGTTAGAAAAACTATTAACTGATGATCATAGTAAAGGTGAAATATATAGTCCCGATGATTTTGAAAATAATTTTTATGAAAAACTGTTATTGGATTTAGAGTTAATAGAACCTCTGTATAATGATTGGAAAAAGATAATTGAAGATCCTAAATATGATATTTTATTAAAAAATTTAAAAGATAATCTTTTTAAAAAACCTTTAAATAGTGGTGGAAAAATTGTTATATTTTCAGAAGCAAAAGTTACTACAGACTATTTAGCAAAAAGACTTGAAAAAGATGGTTATAGTAAAGTGTTAAATATAAATGCATCAAATAGAAATAAATTAAAAGAAAAGTTACAAACTGAATTTGATGAAAATTTTGAAGGTGTAAAAACTAATAATTACAATATCTTAATAACAACAGAAGTTCTGGCAGAGGGTATAAATCTCCATAGATCCAATGTAATAATCAATTATGACACCCCATGGAATTCTACGAGATTAATTCAGAGAATAGGAAGAGTTAACAGAATAGGAAGCAAGGCAGAAAAAATACATGTATATAATTTTTTTCCAACAGCTAACGTAGAGGGAGATATCAAATTAGAACAAAAAGCATTTCTTAAGTTACAATCATTTCATGAAGCCTTAGGAGAGGATAGTCAAATTTATCATGAGGCAGAAGAAACAAAGACATTTGGAATTTTTGATAAAAATATTGAGGAAGAAAAAAATGAAAAACTTTCATATTTAATGGATTTAAGAAAATTTAAATTAGAAAATGAAATTTATTTTAGAAAAATCTTAAATATGTCTAAAAGACAAAGAGTTGGAAGAAAAGTTAATGCCTTAAAAAAAGGGACTATTTCCTTTATAAGAAGTGAGAGAAGAAATGGCTTTTATTTTGTCGATAATAAACAAAAAATTGAATCAAAAACATTTATAGAGACAATAAAAATATTCAAGGCTAAAAAAGATGAAAAAGCAATTCCTTTGCATAATTATCATCACTCACAAGTAGAAAAAGCTCTTACTGAGTTTAAAAAAGAACAATTTGAAAAAGCAATAGAAGATCAAGTTATAGATACAAAACAAGGTCCACAAAGTAAACAAGCACTAGGATTTTTAGACATATGTTCCAGAGTAGATTTTTTAAGTGATCTTGAAAAAGAAACATTTCAACTAGCTAAAAAGGCAATAAAGGAATCTAGGTTTATAGAATTACAAAGGGAAATTAATAGACATAAAAACTTATCAAAAAAAGCTAAACTAAAGCCAAACCAAATAGTAGATGGTTTGTTAAAAATAATTAAAAAATACCCTTTAAAAAATACAAGTTTAATTAAAAATATTACAACAGAGACTGTTCCGGAAATAATAATTTCAGAATCATATAACTAAATGAACAAACAAGAAATTAAGGAAATATTAAATAAAAAGTATAATAGAGAAAATTGGAAAGTACTCACAAAGGATATATTTAAAAATGTTGAATATTTTAAAGAAGCAAAATTAATCAAAACAGACAATAAAAAAATTTTAAATTTCTTCCAAATTGGAAATATTAACTTAAAAGATAAAAAAAAAATTGCATTATTTGAATTAAAATTAATCAAAAATCTGAATATTTATAAAAATAAAATAGAACTAAGAAATCTAGTTACAAATTTTATTGATCAGTATTCAAATCATGGTGTTCTTGTAATATACGATAATCAAGGGGATGATTATAGGCTTACATTTTCAACAAAATTCTCAGAATTTGATGAAAGTGGAAATATTAGAGAAATAGAAACTGCACCTAAGAGGTACACTTATTTACTCGGAGAAAATGAATCTTGCTCAACACCCGCTGAGAGACTTCATTCTTTAAATTTGTTAAACGGAGAAATTGAAATTGATAATATAATTGAAGCATTTAATGTTGATAAAATTACAGATGAGTTTTTTGAAATATATAAAAAAATATATTTCGAATTTATTGACGAATTAGATAATTTGAGGGGGGGTGATAAAAATATTGATAATACATTCATATCCAATCAAATTTCAAATGAAGAATTTGCAAAAAAATTTTTAGGACAAATAATATTTATATATTTTCTCCAAAAAAAAGGTTGGCTTGGAATAAAAAGAAAAGAAGATGGAACATTTGGTAATTGGCTTAGTGGGGATAAAAATTTTATAAGAAATTTATTTAATAAAAAATATTGTAAGTATACTAATTTTTTTAATGATATTCTAGAGCCCTTTTTTATGGCTTTAAAAACTAATTTACCAGAAAACTATTATTCAAAGCTAGATTTAAAAGTTCCATTTATGGGTGGTGAACTTTTTGAACCAGTTAAGAATTATGATTGGCTAGGAACTAATATTTCAATCAGTAATGATTTAATTGAAAAAATCCTTAACAATTTTGAGATGTTTAATTTTACTATACAAGAAAATGATCCAGAGGAAAAAGAAATAGCTATTGATCCAGAAATGTTAGGGCAAGTATTTGAAAATTTATTAAATATAAAAGATAGAAAATCTAAAGGTGCATTTTACACTCCACGAAATATAGTCAAATTTATTTGTGAAAAATCTTTATTAGAATTTTTACAAACAAAACTGGAAACCCCATTAAAAGACCTTCAGCTCTTGTTCTTAGAAAAAACTGACATACTAAATAATAATTTTTTAAAAAATGATTTTGATAAAATTGATAGCGCACTTAAAGCAATTAAAATCTGTGACCCAGCAATTGGATCTGGTGAATTCCCCGTTGAAATGATGAATATTGTTTCATCTATAAGATTTAAATTAAATAATTTTTATAAAAACGAAAGATCTAGATATAGTTTTAAACTTAATTTTATAGAAAATTCACTATATGGAAATGATATAGAAACAAGCGCAATCGAGACGGCAAAGCTCCGACTTTGGTTGTCATTAATTTTAGATGTGGATAATTATCATCAATTAAAGCCACTTCCAAATTTAGAATTTAAAATTGTTAATGGTGATAGCCTATTAACAATTCAAGTGGACCTTTTTAACCAAGATATAATTAAAGAAATTGAAAAAGTTAAAATTGATTATTTCAGTGAGACTGATTTCAAAAAAGCAAAAAAATTTAGAAATAAATTGAAAGAACTTTTTAGCAAAATATATAAAGGAGAAAGTGGTTTTGATTATAATATTAATTTTAGTGAAATAGTGGATAAAGGAGGCTTTGATGTAATTATTTCTAACCCACCATATGTTAGAATGCAATGGTTTGATGATATCTATAAAAATAAATTAAAAAAAGAAAAATATAAAACTTATGAGGCCACAGGAGATGTTTATTGTTTATTTATAGAAAGAGCTATCAATCTTTTTAAAGAAAACGGCATATTTGGATTTATTGTTTCAAACAAATGGATGAAAAGTAAGTATGGTTTGTCACTAAGAAAGTTAATTAAAAATGAAACACAAATAAAGCATTTCATAAATTTTAAAGGTGAAAAAATATTTAAATCTGCAGCTGTTGACACAAGTATATTAATATTAAAAAAAACAATTTTACCAAATAATATAATAAATTATTCTGAAAATTTGTCTTCAAATATTTATAAATTTAAGCAATCTGATTTAGATATTAATAGGTTTAGTTTTTATGATGATATACAATTAAATTTTAAAAATAGAATAGAAAAAAATTTTCAAAGAATTGATGAATTTGATGTTTCGATTAAAGGAGGGATTAAAACAGGATTTAATGAAGCATTTTTAGTTTCTAAACAAATTAGAGAAAATTTAATTAAAGGGAATCCTAAATTTAATGAAATTTTGGTACCGGTAATTGATGGAAAAAATATAAAACCCTGGATAATGAAATGGTTAAATAAATATCTCATTTATTCACATAATGGTAGCAGTCGAAGATCTATAAAACCTATAAATTTAAAAAAAGATTTTTTAGATATTTTTAGAATATTAGAAAAATATAAGAACGAATTAAAAAAAAGAACAGATCAAGGAGATCATTGGTCAAACCTTAGGGATTGTGATTACTTTGATAAATTTAGTGAAAATAAAATTATTTGGAGTGATATATCAACAGAACCGTGCTTTTTCTTTGATGATAAAAAATTTTATGCATTAAATAATTGCTATCTAATGTTTGGTCAAGATGATTTATTAAAATATTTATTAGCTATATTAAACTCAAAAGTTTTTAAGTACTTGTTTGAAAACTTTTATTCTGGAGGAGAACTTGGGAACAACGGATATAGATATATTAAAGAATTCATTGTAAAAGTTCCAGTGCCTAAGGAATCAAAATTTAAAAAAGATATAATTAAACTTGTTGATAAAATAATTATACAAGACCTACCACTACCAACATTAAATAAAATATCACAAGAGATTAATTTTTTAGTTGAAAAAACATATGGATTATCTAGAGATGAAATAAATTTAATTAATTATGATCTAACGGATAAACAAACCCTTAGTTAAATGGAAAAATGAAAACCGTCTATATCTTAACCAATGAAACAATGCCTGGAATTATTAAGATAGGTTGGACAGAGAAATCTGTTGAAGACGGCAATAAATAAACTTTTTTTAGTCTAAATTCAGTCCCAATATAACCAAGAAATCATGATCTAAATAGAATCATGCATTGGATTTCACTCCTTTTCTCCCGTTTACGTTTTTTTTCATTATTGTCCTCTTTACGTAGACCTCTTGATAGGAAGAGGAGTAAAACCATTATCAACTACAAATTACTTACCTCAAAAAATATAACCAATAATAGGAGTTTTGATATATGGAAATAAATGGTATTAATAAATACTGTCATGTAAGTGCTTACATTGCTTATGATAACTGCAGCCCAGTTTATAAACAAACCTTTAAATTTGAACTAAGTCCAAGTACCCATAACAGCATCATTTGGGAGAAAATAATCAAAATACTCAAGAAAAATGGAATAAACGTGGAGCTTAAATCATGAAGCGGTTCTTAATTTTTGTATCAGCTCATTTGGTTTTGTTTCTATTAGTTATTGCCTATCAAGCCCAAGCAGATGAGGAGGAATGGAATATTAATAAATATGAAAAGCTAGTTTATGCAAGAGTTTCAGGTGAAGTCACACACGGCGACACGCTTAACTTTTTCATCCACATTAACGATGATTGTGACCGGGTTTGGAACACTTTTACATTTTACACCTATGAAAAACCAGGTGATATCAAGCAGTTAATAGGTAAGCACATCCCAATAAGAATTAATAATCAGGAAGAAACTGCAGAAGTTGAGGCTGTAACACCTTTTTTAATGGGTTATAGAGTGTTGTTTTCTATAGGCACTTTTGATCTTCAAAAATACATCTACAAATTAAATGATTTTTATAAGGAAGAAAAAAGGTTTGAAATTGAAATAATTGATGGTGTTGGCTTTAAAGCAGCCAAATATTTTGACATACCTAATAATAATTGGAAATTGGATAGGCTTGTACCCTCTCTTTTAGAAGCGCGTAAACTTTGTAAAACCATTGATCTTTTGGATAGTTAGATAATGATAAGAATTCTTATAATTGTCTTATTGCTATTACCAACAACCTCTAATGCTGACCAGGGTTTGAATATTTCATGCCTTAATATGAAATCAGTCCTTGGAAGGAAGTACGACCCTTTGAAATTCACTTTAGAAGCTGTTGGTCTTCAGTATTTTGATGAAGTGAAAGATAAGTTTGTAATGGTTGAAGCCAGTAAATTAGATATTGGTGAAGATCGTTTTACTGCAAGATTTGAAGATTATGAATTAGGTTTTCAAATGGTCGTATTTGCAGGAGAGACAGAACCCACTATGACACTGTCAAAGTATGATTATAAAAATGATAAGTTTTTAGAACACTATAAATGTGATGCTAAAAGTGGTTATATTGAATAAACGTTGTCTAGCCGTTCCATCAGCCATGTGCCTTTAACAATGCTTCTAGACACAAGCAACAGGCAACTGGAATTTGTAAAAAGAAACTCCCCTAATCTTGGGCAAGACCAGGAGAGCAAAAGTATATTACTGTTTCTATAATAAAGGTATTAGCACCACGCACAAGATGGTCATTTAGCGTGCATTACAATTAATTTATTACAGTTAATGTAGCGTGGCCGGAGGCATATAATTGCTACACGAACCTATGGACCAGGAATTATTAATTATATATTTTCTTTTTAGTTTCTAGATCTACTTTTTTTCTACCTTTAGGTCCTGCTGTTAATCCTTTGATATAGGCTGTTGCTATTTTTTCTGGATTTTTAATATTTCTTTTTTTAAATTTTTTTAATAAATCATTGTAGTTAAGTTTTCTAGGCATTATTTTTTTTTATTATTTGGATGATAATACACCTCTTCCTCAATTTTATTTTTAAAAGTAGGGGTTCTATTGCTCCTGGACACATCAACTTCTACTGATCCGTCATCATAACCTCCCATATCACAATAGTTTCTATTGTGTTGGGGGTTAAAACTAGAGGAAGATAAATCTTCTTTAAAACGCTCACGATCATATGAGTTATATCTCGGCCTTAATCCAACTGGACCACCATAATTCTTTGGTGTTATGAATGATGTTTTTAATGCATCATCCTTTCTTTTTTTAGCTCTTTCCTCGGCTAATTTAATCAGCTCCGGATTGATCTCATTGATTACTTCATCAGGTAAAATTTTTTTTATTTTGTTGTACATCAACAATTCATTACGAAGTCTAAATGCTTCGTTAGGGTAGGAGGCTTGGAAGTGATTGCCCCGATTATATTTCTTTTTGGGTGTGGTCATTTTGGAATTCTCTAGGGGGTCGTTTTCTATGTAATCACCCGGTCGCTCCGGCTCCTTGAAAATATATTTTCCACCATCAAAACGATACTCGCCAGATAACAAGCCTCTACGCATTTTCATTCTTACTGCGTTTGGTGTTATACCTAATCTTTTCGCATACTCACTCCTTGTAAGTACATATAATTTCATTTCTGTGTGATCGTATTTTTTCATATTCAAGGTAATCCCAACGGAACACAAGTGGTCCAGATTTTGCACGCTATGAATAGATTTTATCATAAATCGCTGAACCAATAAATAATATAAAACAAAAACCATCTACTCAACCACCTCAACCACCTCATCCATAATTCAAAGCAGCAATAAATAATCTCTGAAATACTTTTAGATCTGTCTATCTTTAGTAGTGAGAGTTGCATGAGTTGTGCGATCATTTAATTAGATCTATGAATTGGTCCAGATCAATTACTGCAAGTGCTCTACGGGTGTTTTGTTTTACTACTAAAACTGGTTCGTGTTTTCCATGCTTATTAGCATGATCCCAAAATTGATATAATGTTTTAAACTTCTCCTGGTTCTTACATTCAAACTGGTACGGTATTAAGCGTCTCCCAATCCTACTGATCTTTAAATCCTCTCCATTACTACCATTCTTTCCAACTTTTAGATCTGCTTGGTGTAAGTGTGGGAAAGCTTTCAGTAATTTATCTCTTAATAGGACCTGGAGTTTTCTTCCTTTTTGTTTTCTAGAGACTTGTTTCATAGGTTAATGGTTTTTCTTTTTGGTTTGTCTCCAACTGCTGCTGTGTCTATCTCTGTTTCTTTTCCAATATCCTCTATGATTTTTTCCGGAAACCTAACTCCATTATATAAAATAGTTCTCAAATTGTTTATGGCATCTGTTTTAAATTTATCGTTATGACCTATGCTCAAAGAGTAATCTAATATTCCATTAAAAGCTTTTTGCGGGTCCATACCAACAAGAATTGGATTGGTTATGTATTTACTTTTTTGTGCTATCCAGTGTTTAATATCATCCTTTAAGACCTGTTCTTTTATTGGAAGTTTCTCAATTGCATCTTTGTAGTTTGCTTCTTCGTTCCTAATAGCTGTTCTGACCTTTTGATAATTTAGATAAATAGTTTCTATTTGTTTTGGAGTTAAATCTTTATAGCTTTTGCCGGGAACGGGGCAGCGAGTATCATCTAATAAATGAAATCTATGTTTAGTTCCTCTAATAGGGATCTGTCTTGTACTGTTCCCATTATTCCATCTAGTAGCTGTATTATTTAGAAATTTATATATTGCATCATCCCCATAACTACCCCACTTAAATTGTTTAGTATCATCCTTGCCAGTTGTACTTAATTTATCATTTAGTTCTTCAAAGGTCATTAACCCGGAGAAATCATAATTAAATATTTTTCTATTCTCTAAATCGTGTCTTGTTAGATCATGATATAATTTCTTTTCTAGTGGGTGTTTCGATTGTTCTATCAGTTCAATTAGATCCTCTGTAATTGGAGCTCTCTTTTTGAATATTGAAGCGTCATTTATTTTAACTTCATTCTTGAAGTAGTTGATTAATGCACCACCACCTATGTCGCTATCAACAAAGTTCCAAGCTTTTTCAAAAAAACCCTCATCTGTTTTCTTAATTATCTCTTCTTCGGTCCTTGTAATATTACAGAAGAAATACCTTCTAGCTCCATTACCCACACCAAGTACAGTCACATCATTTGAGAGTAATACAATATTAGTGAAGTTAGGAAGTTTGACCATCGGTTTACCTTTAAAATTACAACTGTAAAAATCATCAGCTACAAAGTTCTTTAGTGAATTAGTTCCCTCACTTTTACTTTTAAAATCTCCAAGCGATACTTCATTTAATACTAAAACCTGGGTTCCAATTAATAGGGTGTTGTGTGTGTTTGTAAGATGTTTGTAGTTGGCATTTTCATTTACATTTTCAAAACCAAGTATTCTAGAAATAATTCTAACTAACAATCCTTTGCCAGTACCTTCTATTGCTGACACTAATACCAATGCCCATTTTATTTTTTCTCCTGGATATTGGATATTGTAAGATATCCACTGCTCTATAATGCTCCACTTATCTCTACCTATAAGCCAGATAAAGAAATCAATTAGAAATTTAACATCGCCTTTTATTGCAGTTAAGTGATTAGGTACATAAATATTTAATACTATTCCCTTGCTGATTAATGGAATAATTCCTGGTTTAGTAATTTCTATTAATCCTGGTTTGAATTTTGCACTTGTTATAAAAGTTTCTGCTTTTGCAAAGTCGGGATTGTTCAGCATTATATCTGTTAAAGTGGATTCTTTAATTTCATGACTGTGAAAGTTGTTTAACTGGTTAGAGTTATAAAATTCTCCAGTACCAATTTTATTAAACATGTCATTCCCCATAACATAGCAATATTCTTTGGAGATAGTTTCTGCAGTAGCTTTAGTCTTTTTTTTATCGTTTCGTTTATTTATTTTCTCCCAAACTTTAGCATACTCATCGGGGTCATATTCCTTATGACTATCTAGTATTCCCTCATAAGTAAAACCTGGAATATTTATTGGATCTGCTAGATCCCAACTCTCTGGCAATTCTTTTGGTATATTAACTATATAAACATCGTCTGTTATATCTTCTTCAATCAATATCTTTGCTATCTCGTGCATAGCGTCAACACCAGTCTTGTCATGATCTGGGAATAGAATTACCTTTTTATCTTTTAGAGCTCCATAGTTAGTTTTACTGACGGCTTTAGATCCACCACTCCAAGTAATACAATTATATTTAGGGAAATGTTTTGCAGCTTGTAATACTGTTTTTTCTCCCTCAACCACTATTACGGTTTTGTCATCTGTTAAGTAATTTTCTCTGAATAAAGGTCTGTTATCTGTCCATGCTTTAGTGGTCCATTCAGCTTTGATTAAATCGTATGAATAGGGGACAATTCTTTTCTTTGCAGTTGGATTGCCCTCATCATAGGGTTCGTATCTTCTAATATAAAAACAAGTGTTGTTTGATTTGTCTTTATACTCATAGTAAACATTTTCAGTTCCAGTTCTCTCTCGTAAAGCCCAGACAAAACTTGGCATAGCAGCAGTACCAGTTGATGGTGGATGCCCTAACTTTAATTTTTGTTCTTGTATAGCCTTGGTTTTCTTCTTAACCGTAGGTACTAATTTGTGGTCTATGCTCATAGTAATATACTTCCTTTTTCATGTTGTTATTTGCCCTGAATTGTTATGTCCCCACATATGAATTCCATCTGCTTATGCTCTGCTATAATTGATATGGCGTGAGGTATTGATAGCGTCTCTCCTGGTCGCAGTCTTAATGCGAGGTATTTTAATGTCTCGTAAAGTGTCCAATGCACGGAGATAGATCTATAATTTGACTTTCTATTATCCATCTAATTATCCGTACTTTCAATTCCAAATTCTTTTTTAATAAATTTCTCTGCGTAAGCTTCTTCCTTTGCTGTAGATTTTTTAACAAGCTCGTTGTACATCCTAACAACTTTTCTATTTTCTAAACCTCTGTCCCTGATTGTTTCGGACATAGTTTCAATAACAGTTTGCATCCTAGCTATTTGCTTGGATAGACAATCAACGGTAGTTGTTAACCGTACTATATTTTCTTCATGCGTTTCCAGTTTATATTCAAGCTGATACTTATTCATTATTTGGGCCTACTTAATGCTGCAAGTCCACCTCTGCCGTATTGCATGTCATGATCTACTTGTTCTTGTCTTAACTTTTGATCTGCATTCCGTCTAATTTGTTCTTCTACCGATATCTCTGGCTGTACTGCAGCTGCTATGTATGGAACTGGAGTAGGTGTGATTATTGGTACTTCATATTTTTTTAATTGATCTGGATGTTTATTGATCATTCTTAATTCTTTGGGGGACATATATTTCCCTCTAGTCTTTTTATAATCTTTATTTAAAATATCTCTTAATTCTCTTTTTTCTTGAGGGGATTTTGCTGTTGCTAACATCAACTCCCAACTATTTAATCTTTGTTTCTGATTCCTATTACTTGGGTAGCTTGATTTATCGTCTGATCTATATGGTTTTGGTGGTTTCATACGATTGTCGTAATCAATAATATTTGGGTTGTCGTAGTGGGCCGGTTTCTTATTATTTTTTCCAAACTCATATGTAATTCTCTCTATCCTCTCTGAATCTGTTTCTAATCTAGTCTTTGGTTTAGAATAATCTTTTTTAGGATAGCCATTAACTTTTTGGGTAGATCGTTCTATTGCAAACTGCATCAACTTTTTTTCCTCTGCCTCTGCAAGCTCATTAGCTTTTACATACTTTTTCCAAGTTCCACGGCTCTCTGGCTGTACTGCTAATTTCTCTAATTGTTTTTGAGATTGTTCCTCTAGAGTAGGGGCTTTCGGTTTGTTAACACCTTGATTTAATATAGGTAGGTTCTCAAATAGTTTTTCATCTAAATCTTTTTTCATTATGACGCTGCTTTCTCTGCAGCCCGAATACGCTTAATGTATTGCGAGATATCTTCTCCAGGCATTACATCAATACCTTTCTCGTACGCATCATAAAGATTAGCAAGACTTTCAACCTCTCCACCGGTCCCGTAAGATTGTCTATTGTCTTTTAAAAAATCTCTAAAAGTTCCTTTGTTATCTTTTTTCCATAACTCAAAGGCTTCTAATAGTCCGGTTGATAAATCTAAATTAAATTCTTCTTCTCCCGTCTCGGAAGCAAGTTTCATAATTCCAAACTTATCCATTTCTTTGTTTGGATAGATAATTGCTTTATCCACATTAATATTAGTTTTTTTGTATTTACTTGGGTGTTTAAATTCAAACATTTAATTAACTCCTTCAATTTTTCTGTCGGTAGCGTAAAGATCATATAAAACCCTACCATTAAACTTCTTCCAAACTTCAAGGGTGTTGTGGCCTAGTTTGTATCTTCTAGTTCTTAAAGTTGAGGGTTTTACCTTTAGATGTATTGCAGCTTCTTTTTCATCCGACCATCTGTCATATTTTAAATCTTTATTCATAACTGTCTTATAATTTATGGATATACACAAATCTATTTAATGAGATACCACGGAATAGGCGTGGCAAAAATAATACCACGAATACTTGTTTAAGCGTGGAATTTCTATTTAGATATTTTAGCTCTTATTCTATTTTTTGTGAGGTATTTTTTAACGGGATCTTTATTGTTTTTTTGCCAATCTTTAAAATCTTTTGGCTTCTGAATAACTAGCCGTCTATGTTTCTCAACAACTCTATCTATAATTTGTTGTCTACCATACTTCTTGTTCTTGTTAGATGCTGTACCTAAAATCATTTTACTTTTAGGGATATCTACCAGGTTATAATCTACTCCTATAAAAGAGCAGCATTGTTCTAAAATTCCATCTACCAACTTATTTAATTTCTTATCTTTGTTTATTTTTTTAGATTTAGTTTTTTCAATTAAATCACATAGTAAATATGTTTTATAATCTGTTTGTTTGAATAGGGATGAGCCTTTAACTAATATTTGTAAAGCTTCAATTGGTGTATCGTATAAGTGTCTAGCGTTTTCTCCAAGATCTGCCCAACTTTTTAGAGGACTATCTTCAATTAATTGTTCTTCAAATGATAACCATTTTGATGATTTATTTTTCTTTTTTGTAGTTAGATTAATAGGGTAAAAATCTTCATAAGGGATTAATCTTTTTTTAACAGCTGCCCCAACAGATTGCAGCTTTTCCACAGTAATATCTTTTTTCTTTATGCCCATTCCTCCCTTTATAGAGGAATGAGCTTTGATTTACCACGGGATAATTAGGCAACATGGGAGTTCTTATTGGTGTAGTTTCGGACTTGAGCTAACTTATCTTTTCTTATTCTGTCCGATATATTTATGTATTTCTTAACAGAGTTTATGTCTCTCCATCCTCCGGCCTCTTGAACATACATAACATCCCCAGTCGCATTATAGAAATTAGTAGCCCACGAATGCCTTAAAAAGTGGATGCATTTATATTTCAATTTAGCTCTACCAATTATACTAATGTGTGTTTTTCTTGGATCGTTGATATGCTTAGTTTTAAACTCTTTTGAAGATGTTGGAAAAACATAAACATGTCTTTTATCTCTATGGTTTATAGTTTCTCTATGAGCTTTCATAATCCGTAGAATTGCTTTGAACCTATAATCAAAATCTAAAGTTATTGGTTTATTATTTTTAGTATCAATAAATTTAATAGTTCCTTTGGATAGGTTTATCTGGTCCCATTCAATACTAAATATCATAGATTTAGAACGGCCACCTAATAATCCAGTAGATAATAACGAGAGGCAAGAGACTAAATAAGTTTTTCTATCCTCACTAATTAACTTCAAAGCATTAATTCTATAACGCTTCATTTCAAATATTGTGTATGGATCTTCTCTATCAAGTCTACCAGTTTCTAAATTCAATTCTTTCTTTTTGAATTCAACAACTCTCTTTGATAATAAACCTATCTCAACTGCATACTTCTCAACCAATCTTAAATCCTCAATCACTCTATTAGCCGGATAAGGTTTGTGATTAGTTATAGCGTTATGTAGGGCTATATAATCATCCTTGGTTAAATCTTTTATAGATTGTTTCATCATGCCAAATGCTGCCGGACTTTGTCTATAAAGTTTCTTATGGGCTGCACCTTTACCATTACATTTAATGTATAGTTCGTATCTACTTTTATAATCCCTTACTGATTTAGGTTTATAATTTGCACTAGGCAATCTCTTCATGATCCAATCTTCATACACACTTAATAGTGATCTACCTTTTTTTCGTTCTTTAACGATTGACCATGGGTCTTCTTTTCTTTGAATCTTTACTTTCATTTCTTCTGCTAACTTACGAGCAAAGCCTGGAGTAATACCTATTAGATCCTTTTCTTTTGGATTAGATATGTCATACCAAGTCCCAATAGAAATATGCTGTTTTTCATGCAAGTTATTATCAGTAGTTTTTCCTTTGGGTCTAAATCTATAATGGAAAGTTCTTAACCCTCCAGTATTAACTCTAACTCTAAAACCCATTAAGTTTTTATCTCTTACAACAACTGCTTTATAGCCGTTGCCACTTGGCATAGGTTTTAATTTCTTTAAAACTCCAACATCAATCTTGCATCTACCAAGATCATCCGTATCAATGCCTAATTTATTTAGGTGTTTTATTAATTTAATGTCTTTCGTTTGCATTACACTTTCTCCTTTATTTGTTTTTGTTTTTAAAACAGAAATGAAAATAAGTATCGGGCCCGACATTCCATGCATCAATCGCGGTAGTCCGTTGCCCCCATCGTTGCCCCCATATAAAAAAAGATGGATCTATTAGTATTGTTTTTATTGAGCTATTATATTTGGAGTTGCCCCCAAGTAGCCCCCAAAACAATCTATATAAAACCACATTCCCTTTCATTTTCTGTTTCATTTAATGTTTGAATAAGTAAGTGTTTACGCTATAACCATCACACGTCGGGGCGTAGCGCAGCCTGGTAGCGCATCTGGTTTGGGACCAG
>Ga0075110_1000601_pt1 | contig 17174 bp, 15 predicted proteins | sample AntAceMetag02UK8_FD_69799 | JGI IMG/M metagenome (GOLD analysis project Ga0075110, IMG submission 69799) | Saline lake microbial communities from Ace Lake, Antarctica - Antarctic Ace Lake Metagenome 02UK8 | ecosystem: Environmental > Aquatic > Non-marine Saline and Alkaline > Saline | place... | reverse complement strand
TTTGTTGTTTTGGGCGCGATCTTCAGTATTGCTGACCCCCACCTCTAAGCGCTTCTTCTTTTTTGGCTTGACCACGGGCTCCCCACAAGCAAACCTCTTTTAATGGTAGATTTACCCGCCCTTCCTGACAAAAACAGCGTCATGGCCCATTTAAACCCCAAAACTGGGTTGATTGAGCTTATTGACATCATTACTGGGGACGTTGTTGCGGTACAAAACTCACATAAAGACCTTTACGAGCATAAATTGGATAACATGGTGAGCTATGATTTAGATGGTAAGACAGTTTTTTTGGAGAAAACGCTTGATCTTGATAAAATTTCAGCTAAGATTAATCCAATCCCACACAGTAATGTCTTAGTAGATCTCATCTGTCAGCAATTGTCTGAAGGTTCCACATTTACGTCCATTTGTAAGCGAGCAGGGTTTCCATCCTACACTTTGCTAGCACGTTGGAGGCGGGACATTCCTGGGGTCCAGGAAGCAATAGAGCAAGCCTTACAAGATAGAGCATCCTTAGCACACGATCAGATTTTAGATTTGGCAGACAACGCTTCAACAGAGCCTGAAGAGCTTGCCAAAGTAAAAATACAGATTGATGCAAGGAAACACATTACATCAAAAGATCACTCCTCACGTTATGGCAACAAGGTAGAATTAACTGGTACTCAACCGATTCAGTTTATCATTGAGAGTGGTATTACCAGAGAATTGCCAGCAGCAGAAGAGAAGTTGGTAGAAGAAAAACAAGAACTTACTCAAGAGGGTGAAGAGTCATGAGTACAATTATAAAAAGAAGAAAGAATCAAGTGAGCAAACCTGGTATAAAAATAGGTTGAAGTCACATTTAGAGCAACACTACAGGCGGCAGAAAGCTCGCAGAGAGGAGGCCTACGATGTCAAAGATTGAACGTATTAATACAGGGTATTTGCCTAGACACGAACAACAAATACTCCACGCTAAACTAAAGCGATTTAATGTTCTTATCTGCCATCGACGGTAGCGATTCGGTAAGAGTGTTTTTTGCATTAATGAAATGCTTGATAAGGGTTTGCGGTGTACGAGGAAGAATCCTCAGCTAGCATACTTAGCTCCTACTTATGGAGCGGCTAAAAGGATCGCTTGGGAATATTTCAAAATGTACAGTGATAAAATACCTGGAAGAATTGTTAACGAGGCTGAATTAAGGATTGATATTCCTCGTCCGTGGCTCGGGGATAAGGTTCGTTTTATTTTACTTGGTGCAGAGAACCCTGGTTCGTTAAAAGGTTTATATTTGGATCTGGCTGTACTTGATGAGTATTCTGAAATGTTGAGTTCAGTTTGGACAGAAGTAATTCGTCCAGCGCTAGCTGATAGAGAAGGTGGCGCTATAATTATTGGTACTCCCAAGGGAAATAATCACCTGTTTGATCTATATAGGTACGCACAAACAGACCCTGATTGGTTCGCGGCTCTTTACAAAGCCTCAGAGACACAAGTTGTTCCTCAAGCAGAGCTTGATTCTGCAAAAAGAGAAATGCCTGAAGAAATCTACGAACAAGAATTTGAATGCTCCTTCTCCGCCGCTCTTGTAGGTGCTTTTTTTGGTAAAGAAATGGATTTGGCAGAAAAGGAAAATAGAATAACAAAAGTTCCCTACCAGAGAGATGCTCTTGTTTACACATCTTGGGACTTAGGAATTGATGATAGCACTGCTATTTGGTGTTTCCAAGAAATCGGTAGAGAGCTTCACGTTATTGACTACATCGAAGAAAGCGGGATGGGCCTTGATTACTATGTCAAAGAACTTAGTAAACGTCCCTATAACTATGGAGCCCACTACTTCCCTCATGATTTGGCTGTGAGAGAAATTGGTGCCGGAGGCGACTCTAGAGAAAAGACTGTTCGAGACCTTGGTCTAAAAAGTATAAGGATTGGGATGAAGCATTCAGGTGCTAGCTTCATGGACTCTATACACAAAGTTCGTATGCTGCTCAATAAATGTTGGTTTGATGCCGACAAATGCGCTAAGGGGATTTCGTCTTTGAAGAACTATCAGAGGAAATGGGACCCCAAGAACGAGGTGTTCCAGATGAGAGCCCTACATGATAAGCATTCTCATGGAGCAGATGCTTTTAGAGAATTTGCCGATCAACACCGCGATGCGGCCAAGAGGCCTGATATTAATAGGTTGCCAAGAACAGCTGGCAGAAAATACAATATATTTGGTTAAGGAGGACTGGTTTGGGTTTTTTTGATGATATGAATCCGTTTAAGAAAAAAGATAAGAACAGTAAGTCATCCCTTCCTGATCCGATGGGCATTTTCATTCAGAATCAGAAGCCTATTGAGTCAGCAAAAAAAGCTGGTAACCTCAGCAGTCTTGACATCTTAGGACTTGGTTTTTCAAAAGAAACTGAGGGTGAGCTTCTGGGACAGTTAAAAGGGCGTAAAGGACAGAAAAGAACACGTAAAACCCTAGATCAATTAGCTCTTGGAGATAAAACAAAACTAGGCCGCAGGGAGAATCTACGTTTTCGTACAGAGATTCAGAGAGATCAGCCAGGGCGTAAAGGATTACTTTTCGGATGAACGTAGAATTTTTTCTTAAAAGACTAGAGAACTTGAAATCAGAACGCTCCACCTGGGAGTCTCACTGGCAAGAACTTGCCGATTTCATGCGTCCAAACCACAACAACATTTTATCCTCCTACACTCCAGGGCAAAAGAAGAACCAACACCTTTATGACAACACAGCCATGCACTCAGCAGAACTCTTAGCAGGCTCACTGCAAGGTACTTTGGTTAACCCCAACTCGATATGGTTTGAATTTACAACAGGTGATGGGGAGCTTGATAAGGTGGATGACGTAAGGGCTTGGTTACAAGACTCTGCCTCTCGGGTACACCGAGTGCTCAACAACACAAACTTTCAACCCTCCACACACTCCTTTTTCATGGACCTTGTTGTTTTTGGTACGTCCTCCATGTCAGTAGAAGAGGATGAGGAGAACATTGTTCGCTTTGCTCCTAAGGCTATTCAGGAGAACTACATTGCCGAGAACTCTCAGAAAATGGTTAACGAGATTTACAGATGTTTCAAGTGGGATGCTAAGAAGATCATGGAAGAGTGGGACAAAGAGTCCTTACCACCAGAGATAATTCATGCGTTTGAAAAAGAACCCTCACGTAAGTTTGAGGTTGTTCACGCCATTGCTCCTAAGAACTTGCTTGAAAAAGTAGGGATGAAAACAGACATTGCTCAGGCATTTGTTTCTATCTACATACTAAAGGACTTAAAACATGTCCTAGAGAAAAAAGGCTTTAACGAGTTCCCTTATTTGGTAGCTCGCTGGGAGCAGGGGTCTGACGAGATTTATGGAAGGTCTCCTGGAATGACAGCCCTTCCTGAGGCTAAGGTTTTAAATAAAATTGTTGAGCAGATGTTAATGGCTGCTGAGAAGATGATTGATCCACCATTACAACTTCCTGATGATGGTTTCATCATGCCTATTATTACATCTCCTGGAAGCTTGAACTTTTATAGAGCTGGAAGTAACGATCGTATTGAGCCTGTGTTTAATAACCAGCGTCTTGATATTGGTATTGAGATTATGCGTGAGCATCAAGAGAAGATTAAGAAAGCATTTCGTGTTGACATGTTTGTGCTTCGTGATGGGCCACAAAAGACAGCCACTGAGGTTATCCAGCTTACTGAGGAGCAGTCCCGATTCTTAGCTCCGTTCTTAGGTCGGCAACAACACGAATTCTTGCGCCCTCTTATTGAGCGGGTGTTCAAGATCATGTCTAGACGAAATCAATTTAAAGAGCCACCTGAGGAACTTGATGGTATTCGTCTTGATGTTCGCTATAGTTCTTTGATAGCAAGGTCACATAGAATTGATGAAGGTAACAACATCATGAGAACATTGCAGATGTCAGAGGCGTTTATGAACATGAGCCCTGATTCTGTAGACAACTTTGATAGCGATAAAGCGATTAGGAAAATAGCTGAGATATTCAACACTCCTCAAGAGATCTTTAGGTCTGTTGATGACATTGAAGCGTTAAGAGAAGCAAGGGCACAAGCACAGGAAGCTATGCTAGAACAACAAGAGCAGCAAGCTCAAGCAAATGTGGCACAGAAAGTGGCGCCTCTTGCACAAGTTGTAGGAAATAGTGGACGACAAAACTAAGAAGATAAGACAAGTGCAGCGTGCTTCTTTACAGAAGTACAACGATTATAAAAGTGTTTTTGGTACCGAAGAGGGTAAGCGTGTTCTTTTTGATATGATGGCAAATCACCATTTTATCACCCCCACTTTGTCAGTAAAGAACAACGCTATAGAGGCCGCGTTTAACGAGGGCCAGAGAAATGTTATTTTGCGGGTATTAACGTACATGAAGTTAGACATACGACAAATCGAAAAACTAATGTTAGAGGGGGAACAAAATGTTAGTAAAGCCAGAGCAAATCTTACGATCTGAAGAAGCAGTAGCCGCAGAAGTACCAGCAGCGTCAACTGGAGGAAGTGGTGCTTTGTTTACAAAAGAAGCGCCTGTTGAGACAGCCGCACCAGCTGCCACTGCTGCCGCAGCAGAAACTGTTCCTGAGTGGAAGAAAAGTTTTCCTGATGAATTGAAAACGGCACCTTCGTTAAAGATGATCCATGATGTAGAGACTCTTGCTAAGAGTTACGTGAACGCGCAAAAGCTTATTGGTGGAGATAAAATCCCAGTTCCTTCTAAGCACGCCACCCCTGATGAGTGGAAAGAAGTGTTCAACAAGATTGGCCTTCCTGCTACTCTTGGTGACTACAAAGTAGATCTTCCTGAGGAGATGATGAGCAAAGCAAATCCTGAATCATTAAAAACTGTGACAGAGGCTGCGTACAAACTAAACATTCTACCTCACCAATTAAAAGGTCTTTTAGAGACGTACCACAACCTTGAAACTGGAGCGTCTAAGAAGTTTCAAGAGGGTCTTGATGCTGAACAAGAAACAGCTATTGGGAATCTCAAAAAAGAGTGGGGAGTAGCGTTTGAGGCAAAAGCTAACATTGCTGCCAATGTATTAAGAGAGAACGCAACAGAAGAGGACTGGAAGTTCTTGGAAAACTCAGGACTAACCAAAAGTCCAGAGCTTGCTAGAATCATGGCAAAGGTTGGGGAAAAGTTGTACGGGGAGGCTCAGATTAAGACAGGAGCACACAAAAACAACGGTAAGCTCTCTCCTGATGAAGCTCTGGTTGAGATTCAGTCCCTTCAATTTGATACTGCTTACACAGATGCTAGCCACCCAGGACACCAAAAAGCGGTTGCTGAGATGCGGCGCTTCTATGAGATGGCGTACCCGAGTAATCAGGCTTGACTTTTTTCTCTACTTTCCGAAGAGTAGAGTAACTAGGGCAATCTTGGCGTAGATCCTATTAGTAAAATCTGCGGATCCTTTTCAAAAGAGGACAATCCTGCAATCAGACTTAGCCAGTCATAATTGTAGTTTTGTTCATAAATAATCTTTTGAAAGGGATATAATCATGTCTAGTCAAATTACTGCTGCGTTTGTTCGCCAATTTGGTAACAACGTCATGCACTTGGTACAACAAAAAGGTTCACGATTAAAGCCATACGTTAGAAACGAATCACTTAAGGGTGAGTCTGGTTTCTTTGAGCGAATTGGCGCTTCAGGTCCTGCGGCGAAAAAGACTTCTCGTCACGGAGACACTCCACTAACGGATACTCCACACTCAAGACGTATGGTTATCGGTTCTACTTATCACCATGCTGATATGGTTGATAATGATGATAAACTAAAAATGTTGATCGACCCAACTTCTGATTACGTTATGTCTTTCATGTGGATGCTAGGACGCTCTGTTGATGATGAGATCATTACAGCTGCTGACGGTGTGGCACTTACTGGAAAACTTGGTGACGGAACTCAGTCTCACGGCAATGCTTTCAAATTTGGTTCAGTTAACGCTGCTGCCGATTCTGTTGCTGGTTTGAATGTTGAGCTTCTAAGACGTCTTTCTAAGGCGCTTAACAAATCTGAAGTTGAAGAAAACGATCGTTACGCTGCAATTGATGCTGACGGATTAGAGGATTTACTTGCTGAGACTGAAGTTAGTTCTTCAGACTACAACATTGTAAAAGCTCTTGTTCGTGGTGATGTTCAGTCTTTCATGGGTTTTACTTTTGTAAGAACTGAAAGAATCGGTACTCAAGGAGCTGCTCTTTCTTACAGCTACGTAAATGGAACAGTTGGGTCGGGTTCTGGTGAGGCTAACGGCCACTCAAAAGGTTTATTTTGGCAGAAACAAGGTCTTATCCTTGCTACTAACCAAGAGCCGTTTGCTAAAGTTGCTGAGCGACCAGATAAAAACCACGGTATGCAAGCTTATGTCGAGATGACTTGCGGTGCTGTGCGAATGGAAGAAGAGAGAGTTCTTGTAGGATTCTACGACGTCTAAATAACAACGGACTCAAGCTAACAAGCTTGGGTCTTTTTATGATTTGAAACTAAACATTAAAAGGGAGTAGTAAAATGGATTGGTACGGTGTAAACGCAGATAAAATGTTAGTCGATAAACCAGCTGATAAAGCAGGTATTGGCGAGCAAGGTGGCGTTGTTAGAATGATTAAAGATACTTTTGAATTAACATCTGATCTAGCTACTGCGGATGTAATCTACTTAGGTGGATTGATTCCAAAGGGTGCAAAAATTCATGATGTTCATTTGTTCTTTGACGATCTTGATGGTTCAGGCGGAACAGTTGATGTTGGTTGGTTAGCTTCAGCAGAAGTTAACTCAGCTGGAACAGCTGTAGAAGCAGCAGACACAGATGGTTTCTTTGATGCAGCTGACGTTGCTACAGCATCAGATTGCTTCAAAGCATCTGACATGGCAGCAGCTCAGTTAGCTAAGTGGAAAGGCCGCACGTTTGCTGGAGCTGTTCAACCAGTTCTTGTAACTGATGGTGACACTGACGTAACATCAGGAACTATCATTTTAGAAGTTCTTTATATTTTGGATTAATTGGTGTCAACATACACCAGCGAAGTTCAGATAGTAAATAGTGCTCTTATAAAGCTTGGGCTGGATCCAATAACCAGCCTGAGTGAAATAAATAAGAGTGCTAAATTCTGCAGTAAGCAGTACCCCATCCTTCGGGATGAGGTGCTTTACTCTCACCCATGGAACTTTGCTATTGTTCGAGTTCAATTAGCTAAAACTGTGAACACACCAGCTTTTGAGTACACTTATGAGTACGCTCTACCAAGTGATGTGCTTAGAGTTTTAGGAGTGAGTGATAATGAAGATGGTCTTACAGACTACGTTATAGAGTATAACTCTACTGACGGTAATCGTGTGCTTCTCACTGATGAGAGTGCGGTGAAGATCAAGTATGTCAGATGTGTTAAGGATGTCACACAATTCACCCCTACATTTGGTGAAGTGCTATCAATGCGTTTGGCGATGGACTTAGCAGGAGCCTTGACTGACTCAAACACAAAGACTGAGTTTTGGGCTAGGGCTTACGATCAATGGATAAAATTAGCTAGAAGTTTTGACGCTCAAGAGGGGTCTGCACGACAGGTTGTCACGTCAACCTGGAAAAACGCGAGGTACTAAGTATGGCTCGCTTTAGTCTACTAAAAAACAGATTCAATCTCGGAGAGTTTGGTAAAAGAGCCTTTGGACTTTCTAACCTAGAAGAGTACGCCTTAGGCGCTGCTGAAGTTAAGAACATGATTCCTCTTTCTACTGGTGGTGTTCGTAGACGTGATGGAACAAGATTTTTACTAAGCTCAACAGGGTATTATCAGTTTGCAGACCACGCTAATTACGGGGGACTAACCGCATCTGCCGCTCTTTCTGGATACTATAAATTAATTGGCACAGATACTTCTTTTGGTAGTTTTGTTGTTGGTGTTGTGCAAAGAGACGCTCCAGCTCTTCCTGGTTTTTTTGTTCGTAAAGTTGATTGGACTAATGAGGGTTACACTTTAGGAACAATAGCTACTGCTACATTTAGAACTCAGAGCGCTGGAACTATTGGAAATAGTGATGATCTTATAACAGGGTTTGGAACCGTTGGTCCAACAAACGCAGATCTTTTGCGTATGAAAACGATTTCTGTTGGGGATGTTTTATATATGGTTGCACCAAACCTGCCTCCGTCTTTTATTGCTTTCACAGCCGCTGACAAAATTGACACTGCTAACATATTCTCTCTTTACGGCACAGCATTTACAACAAAGCTTTCTCATCGTGTTCCTTACAGGACAAATGTAGACTCATCATTAACTCTTGACCCCGACAACTCCGATGGTGTTACAGCAGGATCTTTGAACACAGTTGTTTCAAATGGCGCCTTCTTTAATGCGGCAATGGAGGGGCAAACAATACTAAGGCTTCACGGCGGGTCTGCCCTTGTAGTCACAGTGAATAGCTCTACCAGTGCTGAGTGTAGGGTTCATGAGGCACTTAGCTCAACAGCGGCCACATCTTCTTGGGAGGAATCTGAGTGGAGTGATTACAGAGGATGGCCTACAGAAATAGCTTACTTTGAAAGCAGACTTTATTACTTTAGAAAAGACACCTTCTGGGCTTCACAATTAAATGATGTAACTCAGATGTCAGAAAATGTTGGTGCAAGTGTTACAGCATCCTCCCCCTACTCCTTCTCTTTTAATATTGGTGCAGGTGAGTCTATTGTGTGGACATCTGTTGGTGAGAACCTAACTTTTGGAACTACTCGTGGAGAGTACTCTGTTAGTGGTACGAACTCATCTCAAGCGTTAAGTGCTACTAATTTTGGTGTTAAGAAAAACACAGACAACGGAAGTTATGCAGGGGCCCCAACTGCACGTATAGATAATGCTCTTTTCTTTGTTGATAGAGAAGGAGATCAGGTAAGGGAATTCGTTTTTGATGAAAGAGAGAATGCTTTTAGAACAAAGAATATATCAAAACTAAATTTCGGAATGTTTAGAAAAACAATTGAAGCTCGTCAAGAAGATACAGCCTATGACTTCGCAGACGGAGCTTTTGGTTTAAGCAATTCTTATCAATTAAGAACACCGCTAAGAATTTTTGCAATGGAAAAGCAGGTAGACCAGGACAATATTGTTTGGATGGTAGACAACTATGGTGGTTTATCAAGTTTGACTGTTGATAGAATAAGTGGAACCTATGGTTTTTCTAGACACGTTCTTGGTGGAAGCCTTGATAACAACGACACACCAAAGGTTCACTCCATAGCTGTTACTGATGATAGGCTCTTTCTTTTTGTAGAGAGAACGATTAACGATGCTGATGTTACTTATTTAGAAGTTATACCAAAACAATTTCTTTCTAATGTTGTAGATCCTGCCTTTATTAGTGGGGTTGGTTTTTCAGAGGATAATCTTGTGTACACAGATTCCACTACTTTTGATTCTAATAACGGGGGTGATATACTTATTCATAATGCTCTTACGCATTTAGAGGGCGAGACTGTTTCTATAGTTTCTGATGGTAGGTATGTAGGAACACAGGCTGTTGCTTCAAGTGCTGTTACTATAACAAGAGACACTGTTATTATGTCAGCAGGCCTTGCTTACGAGTCACTAGTGAAGCTTCTACCAACTGAGGCTGGGGCACAACTTGGCACTTCTCAAGGAACTAAGAAGCGGACTAATGAGGCAACTATTAGGTTTAACCGAACAGTTGCTGCCAGCGTGGGGATAGAGGATGGTACGACACAATTTGATGACATCACATTTAGAACAGCTGGGATGCTACTATCTGCGGCTATTCCTCTTTTTAATGGTTTAAAGGATGTCCAAATACCGTACACAGAAGAGGAACAACAATTGGTTATAAAAACGAGTAAACCTCTTCCGATGGAAGTGACAGCAATTGTTTTAAAAGGGATGACGAATGAGGGTTAAAAATGGCTGGTAGTGGCTTACCAATAGCAAGTTGGATTGGTGGAATTTTTGGTGCTGTCGGCCAACGTAGTGCTGACATTCAGCAAGCTGGTGTTGAGAAAGCTAATTCGATCTACTACAAAAAACAAGCAGGCTTTATTAAGCAAGCCGGAAAGCGTGAGCTTTCTATTTTTGATAGGGACATAAAAGATTTTGAAGGTAAGCAGTCCTCCTCGTTTGCTAAAGCTGGTGTTGACATGTCAGGCAGTGCTCTTAACATGTCAGCGCAGACAAAAGTGGACGCCGCAGGGGAGAGGATTGGTATAAGGGATGAGTACTCATTTAGAGAGTACAATGCCCGTATGAACTCTCAACAAGCGGCACAGCGCGGTGCTGATGGGGATAACGAAACTTTGGCAATCTTAAAAGGTGTAGGATCGGCGATGTGATATGGCAATAATACCTCAGAGAAAACAACAAAACAGGGCAGGAATTCCACAAGGTGGGGAGGCTGACGTAAAGGCAGGACGCGCTTTTGGAGATGCTTTTGGTGCTGCCGGACAAGGTGTGGCTAAAGCCGTTGGCCAGATTTCAGATTACGCTGATGAAAAAGAAAAGTCAGATAAGGCCGCATCTAGTGCTGAGACAAAAGAAAAGTCTGAAACTGCCGCTAATGATTCTGCTGATGAAGCAATCAGAGCAAATCAAGACACTAATGGTGATAACTTAGCCTCTGACTTTGATGCAAGTTATGCTAAGAAGTTCAAAGAATACACAAAAGACATGGACAAGGATAAAAAGAAAGACGCTGAGCTTTACTTTGAAGCCAACAGGGCAGAGGTTCGTAAACAACTTCAAGCTGACGCTAGAAAAATGGATCTAAGTTTCAAACAAAAAACAACAGAAGATTATCTTAACGTCAGCACTGCTAACGTGTACCAAAATCCTGACAGGCTTGACTCGTCAATTCTAGACACCTCTACACGAGGTAAAGAGATATTAAGACTACAAGGTGAGTCTGCGAAGAACTACGATCTTCTAACAAAAAGACAACTAACCCTTGGCGCTGTACGAGGACTTACTGACAGAGGTCGGTACAAACAAGCTGAAGAGTTGGCAACTAAAAACGCTGATATTTTTGGTGTTGTTAAGGGAGACTCAAGTTCTGGTTTTAAATCAACACCTGAGCTGATTGATGAGATACGTGCTCAGAAATCAAGGCAACTAGATCAGGATGTTAAGCTTGTTGCCGCTGAAGAGCGAGCAGCTATTAAAGCGGCACAAGATGGTAGAAATAAAACTGAAATAGATTTAGCAGACACTGTTACTAAAGTTAAGGCTTCTAAAAATGTGTCCGCACAACAAGATGTTTTAAAGCAGATAGATATTCTTGAGGGAAGTAAACTCATCTCTACAACGGCAGCTAGGTACCAAAAAGGTAGGTTTGATGAGCCTCGGAAAATCGACACAAAGATTGAGGAAAAGGCGATATTTGAAATCTCCACAAAAATGTTTGGTGGAGCTTCGCGTGCGGATATCGAGGCAGAGATACAACGCAAAGTTAATGCTGGAGAAATAACCTACGGAGCAGGTGAGAACCTAATAAGAAGAAACGCTAACCTCCATAGAGATAAAGCGGCAAAGGGCGGGCAGTCTCACTTGGTTAGAGATAGAACTATCGCCGACAAATATATAAAAGCATCTATACCGCTAAAAACAAAGTATGGAAGAATGCTTCCTAAAGCAGGACTACAACAAGTTGAGGCTTTAGAAAGAACAGAAGAGCTTCGCCGCAATGGTATGAACTATAGTGATGCCTCAAAACAAGCTGTTGAAGAAATTATGGGGACTGTAGATGATGTTCCTTTAGTTAAAAATGTTCCTGCGAAACTACAAGATAATATTGGGGATTTGGCAAAAGCAGGAAAGCTTGCTGAAGCTGCGTACAATAGAAATAAAACCCCCGCTAACTACCAAAAATTAATAGAAACTCTAAAGGGTCTCCAAGATAGAAAGAACGCAATGTTGCGCGAACAAAAAAGTAAGAAGGGTAAGAAGTAATGGCTGATTTAGATAGCATATATAAAGACTCAGCCTCTGAGACCCAAGCCGCAGAATTGCAGGCGCTAAAGGCTGATCTTGGGATGGTTGATGAGTCAGGAAAAGACATCCCTGAAGAGGGTGATACAACAACTGATAGGGACTTAGAGGTTGCTCAAATGCAAGCTCAACTTGGGATGGCTGAGGAGGCTGAGTCCTTACATGAGGAAAACGAGGCTGCTAAGAACCAACCCCCACAAAAAAGTGAAGATGGATCAATAGTACCTAAACACATGGTCAACTCAAACATATATGGTGTTCCTTTGGCGGTTGCACGCGGCTTTGGTAAAGCTTCAGAGGGTGTAATAAACGCAGGTATTGAGATTTTTAACTGGTTAGAAAACGAAGGCGTTAAATTAGGTATAGGAGATGGAACTCTTATCCCTGATGATTACAAGTTAGACTCTGTTGACTCAGCTATTCCTGCGTCTGACGGATACACAGTAGACGCGATAACCCACATCACTAAATTCCTTGCTCCATTGGGCGCAATTAGTAAAGCTATTAAAGTTGGTCAAGCTGTTACAGCAGCAGGTAGATTTGCTAAAAGTGCCTCAGCAGGGGCGATAGCTGATTTTGGTACTTCTGCAGAAGGTGAGGGACGGCTTGCTGATCTTGCCCAAGATGTTCCAGTATTAGCTCCTATGTTGGCTATACTTATGAGTGAGCCTGATGACTCCCCACTTACTCGTAGAGCAAAAGCTGCTGTTGAGGGTATCATCTTAGGCTCAGCTGTCGAGGGTCTTTTTCACGGAGTAAGGTTTCTTAAGGCTCAAAAAGAACTTAGCAAAGCAAAACAAGCATTGAGAGATGTTGATGATGCAAAGATTGCTAAGCAAGCCCGTAAAGAAAAAAGAGCAGCCGCTAGAAAAGAAAAAGGTGAGGCTCCTTTACAAGAACCAGAAATTGATGATTCTCAGTTAACTCTTAAAGGTGTTCTTGAGGAGGATGAGGTTGCTACAGCAGCTGCAAAAACTGTTGATGAGGAAGTGTTCGCACCAAAAGGTGACTTCTATAGCCTTAGTCCTGAGGACATCGCCACCAAAAGAGAAGGCCCTTTAAATAAATATAACGGCAACCTGAACCTAACGAAAATGAATTCTAATACTGATGTTGTTAAAGCCATTGATAATTTTGGTACAGCTAACAAAGAGTTTTTAGAAAAAGCTCGTGGATCTAAAACAGACGCACAGCTGACAGAAGAGCTTGCTCAGGGTGTTGGTATGTCTGTTGATGATTTGATGGCAAAACGTGGGAAAGCGTTTACGTCTATAGAGTTGCTTCAGGCTAGAACTTTCTTACAAGCCGCTGCCGCTAACTTTTCTGACCTGGCAAAAGCTGCTATTGGCGGCTCAGATGAAGCACTTACCGCTTTTAAGAACGCTGAGTTAGGATACGCTGCTATTGTAGAGACAGTATCAGGAGCTACTGCTGAGGCGGGGCGTGCGCTAAGATCTATGCAACACACTGTTAGTGCTGACGCTAAATTTAGAGCCGACTTGTTAAGACAAACAGTTGAAGTTTATGGTGGTAGAGGAAAGATTGATAAGCTCGCACAGCGAGTAGCAAAAGTAGCGGACGCAAACCCAGACGACTTTGTTAGGGTTATGGGAAAAATTAGAAAAAAAGCTCTCTCTGCTAAAATGAATGAGGCTGTGTATGAGTCATTTGTTGGTAATATTTTAGCAGGTCCTGGGACACATATTAAAAATACATTCTCAAACACTTTTCAATTTGGATTAACAGTCGGCGAAGAAGGTATGGCGGAGGTGTTTGGTAAGGTTGGAAAAGGCTCCACCAAAGCTTTCTTAAAGGGAGCTGGAGAAGGTGTTGATGAAGCAATCCAAAGCATCTCCCAACAAATAGCTGATCTTTTTGGTATAGAGAAAAGCGTTATGGCAGAGCTTGCTGAACACAAAGCAAACCCTATTGCTAACACGTTAAAAAAGACTGAGAATTTTAAACCAGCTATAACATCAGAAAATTTCAACCTACAAATAGAACTTGAGCCTGACGACATTCCATTCACAACACTAATGAAGTCTGTTACTAACGCTGTTGGGCGAGGCGCTAACGCTATGGGAGCAGGTAAAGCAATAGATGCTGTTGGTAAAGTTACCAGGGCATCGCTTGTTATTTTAGATGGAGCAGATGATGTTGCCAAAATAATAAACTACCGCGCACACATTAGAAAGATTGCACACAACGAAGCCTTAGCTAAAGGTTTAGGTGGAACTGAGATTGCTGAGTACATTGCAAAAAGACTCGATGATCCTCCAAGCAATATAAGAATGAGCTCGATACAGTTTGCCCAAAAAAATACTTTCACAGCTCCTCTTACTGGGCATCTTGCTACTGTAGATAATTTTATCAACATAGGTTCTGGGTCTACTGCGTTTGGTAATGTAGGACCACTGAAGTATTTAATACCGTTTTCAAAAACTAATCTTAATCTTCTACACTCAGGTCTTGAAAGGTCTCCCCTAGCTTTCAGGTTAGAATCGTATAAGAAAGCTATTGAGGCTGGTGGTGAGGAGGCGTTTAAAGCAAAACTAAAATTTGCTTATGGCTCTGTTTTTATGGCAGGAATTGGTACCATAGCGGCAGCGGGTAAAATAACAGGTAGAGCCCCGAAAGATTTTAGAGCTAGAAAAGTCTGGATGGAGCACAACCAAGAATACTCTGTGAAAATTGGCGACACTTGGGTTGCTTACGGTGAGTGGGGTTCTCTTGGAACTATTATGCGTGCATCCTCTGATGTAGGACAAATTCTTTCCTACAACCACCCAACTGACAACGAGCCTTTTGCTGGCTTAGGTGAGTCAGCAGTTGCTTTAATTGGTAACGCTGTAGCGCCTGAGTTTTTAACAGGAGCGATGGGGGATCTTCAGGAGATTCTTCATAGCGGAGACACTAAAAAGGCAAGTAAGTTTATAGCTAAAGTCACAGCTGATGCCACACCTATTATTGGTAACAAGGCGTTAGCTTTTATAGCAAAGAACCAAGACTCTATTATAAGAGATAAAAATACTATGGAGACCTTTTCTTTGTTTGAGCAGTTGTTGAATAATTATAGAGCTATGATCCCTGGTCTATCAGACACTCTTCCACCAGTTAGAAATATTTGGGGGGAGCCTGTTGAGTTTCATGCTGGAACTGCTAACGGACACTATGATCCATTCTATTTAACTAAAGACAGTAAAGACCCAATAATGAAAGAAATTGAGCGATTAGGTGGTGCTGGTCTTGCTAATGCTAAAAACTTTAAAAAAGGTGAGGAACACCTAACCATCGGTATGCCAGTAAAAAGTATTACTATTCCTGGTACAGGCGGTAAGGCAATCAATCTAACAGGAGAGCAGTACTCTAGGTATGTAGAACTATCTGCTGGGGTTGGATTAGATGGACCAACATTGCGACAAGAGTTAAATGAGTTTGTTAAAAACAAACCCTCTGACCTAAGTGATGCTGATGCAATAAAAGAAATAAACACAATAATTAATTACTTCAGAAAAGAGGCTAGGGCTGTTCTTCTTGAGGAGATAGAACTTGGTGGAGGCGTTCAGATGGACGATCTTGATGACAAGCTTGCGCCGTACAAAGAAGAAAGCGGAGGTGCAGATGTCTCTTTCTAACACAACAACAAGACAACTATTTACTGGGGATGACTCAACAGTAGTGTTTGCCATTCCTTTTGATATTATTGATTCTGATTCCACGGAAGTTGACGTTTACTTGGTTACTACAAGCACGGGAGCTGCGGTTCTTCAGACTGAAAGTACACACTACACACTCACTGATTTATCTGGATCCTTCTACACAAACGTAACAATGACAACCGCTCCAGCATCAACAGAAAAATTACTCATTATCAGAAACATCGCTCTTACTCAGACACTAGATATTGCTGAGAGTGGAGACTTCCCAGCTGAGTCTTTAGAAAAAGCTCTTGATAGAATATGTGCTCAGATTCAGTTTCTTAATGAGAAAGTAAACAGAGCCCTAAAGTTCAGCACTCAAAGTGCTCAAACCAATATAGATGTCCCTGAACCTGTGGCTGACAAGCTCTTAGGATGGGACAGTGCTGGTACAGGGTTAGAGAATGAGGACCCATCATGAGTCTAAGTAACACCACGGTTAAACAAACATTTCAAGGTGATGGTGTAGTAACAGCTTTTGCCATCCCTTTTTCTATTTTGGTAAGTGATACGACAGAAGCTGACGTCTACATAAGGGATGAGAGTGATGCAAATAGTATTACTGAAACACTTCAGGTGGAAGGTGCTTTGCAGGACTACACGCTCACAGGAGCCGCGCCCCCCTCAACACCCTTTGCCACTACAGTTACTTTTAATACTGCTCCTGTTGCTACTTCTAAAATTATCATTATAAGAAATTTAGCCAGGACTCAGACACTAGATATTGATGAGAGCGGAGACTTCCCTGCTGAGAGTTTAGAGACATCTCTTGATAGAATTGTCGCACAAGTGCAGTCCTTAAAAGAAGAACTTGATCGGATACCAAAATTAAGAATCTCAGAGCAGTTCGGGGACACAACACTAGGTCAGAGTTTTGCCAATTACCTTATGAGAGTAAATAATGACAATGATGGGTTTGAGTTCGTCTCAGCTGCTACTGTTTTAGCAAGTGCTACAGCAAGTGGGTTCACGGGCCAAGTGTCTGCTACCATACTGGATAGCCAAACAAGTACAGACGTTACAGGACTTTTACTTGATAAACTTGTCTACTCATCAGCTGTAGTTTTTGGTGAGATTGTAAGAGGAACTGATGGCGGGCACATTATTTTGAGTGTTCGTTACGTAAATTCAGCTTGGGTTGTGAAGGAAGTAATAGCAAACACAAGTGCTGCTCACGGGCTTACTTGGAATATAACAAGTGGGGGCCAGGTGCAGTACACCTCAGGAACTGAGGGTGCAGGAACATTTGAATATAACATGTTGAGGTATACGGTATGAAAAAGATTATTATAATTGGTGTTCTTCTTTTAACAAGTGCATTGATAGCTCAGTCAAGGCTTCCTGAGGCCTACATCGACAACCTCTTTCTAGATGGGAACACAATCTCATCTACTAATACAAACGGAGACGTAAATGTTAGCCCTAATGGTACAGGCACTGTTGTTATCAACACCGACCTTGATGTGGACAACCTC